>ENA-UOOE01000145-UOOE01000145.1-fermentation-metagenome-genome-assembly--contig:-NODE-145-length-73763-cov-7.581117_pt1 | contig 73763 bp, 69 predicted proteins | sample MGYA00245776_ERZ724021 | MGnify/ENA primary metagenome ERZ724021 (study PRJEB28704, sample SAMN03018321) | fermentation metagenome | biome: anthropogenic terrestrial biome; feature: soil; material... | reverse complement strand
CATAAGGCATATCTGCTGTAGAACAACATGTTAAAACAAATTTAGACACATTTAACACCCCTTACATAAATTATATTTAATACCCCATAGTAAACATATACTGCTCTCCAATAGTCTTATAGATTAGTTCATACCCATCATTATTTGGATGAATACCGTCAAAACATAAGAATTCATTATAATTATTATATTTTAAAAATGCAGAACGTATATCGATTATTGGTACACTCATTTTAGTAGCCAATAGCATAATCTCTACATTATACATTTCCTGCCATCGATAAATCATATTAACATCGCCAAGCCACTGCAATATGCCTTTCTTATTTAGCCCCTTGGAAATCCAATTAAAATATCTTTCCGGATCAATAGGAGGGAGATTAATCATTATTGGGCTACCGCTGTTATTACGTATTTCTTCTATTAAGTTCTCATATAATCTTCTAAATTCAATAATAGGTGTTTTAGGAAGATGTTCTTTTCCCGGATTCTCTGCTATCTCCTTCCAATTAAAGTCACAATCATTTCCTCCTAATTCTAAAAAAATATTCTTATATTTCGTAAGTTCAGTTGCATGCCTCTCAACATTTGATAAACCTTTCGAAACAGTACATCCAAACATAGAATAGTTTTTAATATTTACTTCTTTAAATCCAAATATTTTCTCGAAATTCACTCTAATTATTTTATATTGGCTGGTTTCAGGCTGTAATACTATTCCTTTGCCAATAGAATCTCCAAAAACACAAATATCTATAAGGCTCATAATTAATACCTCTCTTTTTTAATTCCTTCTTTTATTTCTACAAATATAGAATATAAGCGATATCAGTGATAAATAAAGCACATATAAAATCCAAGCAATTCCCCAAACGTTAAACTTCATTGATATAAATAAATATAAAAATGTTGTTAATAAAAGCCCTGAAGCAAAAATCAGAATATCCTTCTCTACAATTGACATATACTTTTTATTTACTATATAATCTGTTATTATGTAAAAAAATACTATAATTATAACTACAAGCCAGCTACGATTCCATATATTTTTTGAATGTACCACAGATAAATATAATGATGGAAAAACATAGATTAATGGTATTAAGCTAATATAAATAAATGCTATCCCCCATCTGCTAAGTGTTTTGAAATTAAATAACTTGGCGTATTTATATAAACTTATTGAAAAATATATTAAATATATAAAGGATCCACCTACAGCTATTAACCATGTTTTCTTGAAGGATTTTAGAATGACCACACTTACAAATAAATATATAAATGTTAGAGTAATGAAGTAAAATGTAGTAAATGAGCCCATATTTACAATGACCTTTTTTAAGGCTCCAAGAGTACCACTTTTTTCCACTTCTCTAATAGCATCCTTATAATCAACCATCATTTCAATTGCGCTTTTATAAGCCTCCTCCTCTGTAATCCCCATATTCAAACAATCATTATACTTATCTATCATTATGGAATATAGCTCATCGCGGATTTCTACAATCTCTTTTGTTTTGGGATATAGTCGAAACTTTCTATTTACATATTCTTTTAATTTTTCCTCCATTATAATCCACTCCCAATCAAATTGTTCATTATAGTAATTATTTCTTTCCATTCATTAACTTTCTGAATATATGTATCCCTACCTTCGGGGGTAATTCTATAGTATTTCCTTCTTGCGCCACTTTCTTCATTTCCCCAATAACTTTCAATCCATTTATCCTTTTCCATACGTTTAAAGGCAGTATAGATAGTAGCATCTTTTATATCTATTAACCCTTTTCCGCGTTCTATGATAGTTTTCATAATTTCATAACCATAAGAATCTTTTTCAATGAGAATGGCTAAAATAATGGTTTCTGTATTACCTCTTAAAATTTCGCTTGAATAACTCAATTCATCTCCTCCGATACCTAATCAGGTTAGATATATTGTAACATTATTGTTAATATCCGTCAATAATTAAAATTTTAAAAATTGCTCTTAAGAAAAAATTATATAATTTTAAGAAGGCCAAGAAAAGTTAATAGAGAATCTTAGACATAAGCATCACAAATAAGCCTAAATAGATTAGGCTATAGTATAAGTATTATAGAAGAATCCCATAAAAGAAAAGTACAGGTAGACGTGATAACCTACCTGCACTGCACTGTATGCATGTATCTAACTACATGGCTGTAGCTTTTGACCTTACAATATTTATTAATAACTTGCTCAATTCTATATTATCATGCCTGATATAATCCTTCTTTATATCTATAAGATTATCGGATATTAATTCTATATTTTTAGAATTTAATATCTCCTCATCTCCTTCTTTTGCTATTACAGGAGCGGAACCATCAGTAGTATATTTATTTAAGGTTTCCTCCGGAATTTCTTCTGTATTTACAATTACATAATCCAATAAATCTTCTCGGCTGTGGTCTAAAATTGCCTGAACATGATCTATCAATCCATATCCGTCTGTTTCACCGGGCTGTGTCATTACATTACATATATATACCTTTGGTGCTTTAGCATTATATATTTTATCTATCATATTATTCACCAAAAAATTAGGCATTACCGAGGTATATAAGCTTCCCGGCCCTAAGACTATCAAGTCGGCAATATCTATTGCGTTAATTGCATCCTCTAACGGATACGAACCTTTGGAATCAATAAATACCTTTTTTATTCTGCTTCCTGTTCTTTTAACTTCTTCAGGTATATTGGACTCCCCTTTAATTATCATTCCATTTTCCAATTCTGCATATAGATTTATATTGTCAATTGTCATCGGCAAGACCTTACCCGTTATTGACAATACATTACTGGTTTCTTTCACCGCCATCTCAAAGCTTCCGTATATCTCATTCATTGCTGCAATAAAAAGATTCCCAAAACTTTGACCTTTTAGCATACCATTTTCAAACCTAAAATTCAGCAATTTTTCCATCGTCGGTTCAGTATTTGCCAATGCAAGTATACAAGCTCTGATATCTCCAGGAGGGAGCATTCCCAAATCCTCCCTTAAGATGCCGGAACCTCCGCCATCATCTGCTACGGTTACAATTGCTGTAATATTGGTAGTAAATTCTTTCAATCCCCTTAACAATATGGATAACCCTGTTCCTCCTCCTATTACAACAACATTTGGTCCTTCATTTTTTCTTAAACCCATTTATATCTTCCCTCCTATGTCCCTATCCCTATGACTAATTATAGTTCTATGTCCATTTCCTATAAGTATTTCTCCTATTCTATTGGCTATAGCCACGGAACGGTGGAATCCTCCTGTACAACCTATACCAACCACCAGTTGAGTCTTTCCTTCCTCTACATAATACGGAATAAGAAACTCTAATAATTCTATTACCTTTGATATAAAAATATTCGTTTGCTTCCATTTAAATACATATTCTTTAACGCTTTCGGTTTCTCCTGAATATTTCTTTAACTCAGGAATATAATATGGGTTTGGTAAAAATCTTACATCAAATATCAAATCGCCATCCAATAGGATTCCATATTTATACCCAAAAGATGTTATAGAAATTGAGATCCTGCGGTTTTCTCCTCCTTCTAAAAATATCTTGGATATTTCTTCCCTAAACATTGCCAGAGATAGCTTTGAAGTGTCGATGATATAATCAGCCCTTATTTTTACTTCATGCAGCAATTCTCGTTCCCTAGTTATTCCATTGATTAAACTTCCATCAGGCGTTAAGGGATGTGGCCTTCTAAGTTCCTTATATCTCTTTATCAACACATTGTCAGTAGCATCTAAAAATAAAATTTCGTAACTTACTCCATTGGTACACAGTTCCTTTAGGCTCTCAAAGAGATGTTGAAAAAACTCGCCACCTCTTATATCCACTACCACAGCAACCTTATCTATAGGTTTTTTTGATTCCCTGCATAGTTCTGCAAATTTTGAAAGTAAAGCAGGCGGTAGATTGTCCATACAATAATATCCTAAATCCTCCATCACTTTCATTGCCTGTGACTTACCTGCCCCGGACATTCCCGTTATAACAAGAAACTTCATCTACTCACCCTCTGCTATTATATTTCTAATCCTATCAAATGGTACCTTAGCTTCTCTTGCCTTTAATATTCCTTTTTCAATATTCCCGACATCCTCCGGCTTATGAGCATCACTATTTATATAATAATCCACATCTATACCTTTAAGTAGATTTAAACTTTTAACAGATAGCTCACTATGTTTTGCGCTGATTTCAAGCGCTGTACCGACCTTTTTTGCTTTTTTTGCTACCTCGGCAATATTAATCTTTGCCTTTGATCCCGGATGAGTAATTATATCAATTTTATAATTATCCATAGCTTTTAAATAGGCTTTAGTATTCATTTCTACGACCTTTTCCTGATTTATCTTAAAGGCCTTTGATATTGGATTGTATAGATAAAGACCCAAACCGTCTTTTGCAGATTTGGGCATAGCTCCATAATGATAACCCATTAGCAAAACATCTAAATATTTGATAAACTCATCATCCACATCAAGTTCTCCATCCAATCCGACTAAATTGGCCTCTACACCCAATAGGATAGTAAGTCCTCTGGGTACATAGTATTCATTCAATCTTTTGATTTCTTCTTTCATCAAAGGTATATTTTCTTTTCTTACACCATATAGATAATGGCCGGGTCCATGCTCACTTATTGCCAATGTTGTTAATCCTTTTTTTAATGCAGCATTGGCATTGTCCTCTATGGTTCCCGTTGCATGTGTACCTTTTTTTCTAAAACCACTGCTAAATATTGTATGGGTATGATAATCTCCCAATATTTTGATCATCTAATCCTCTCCAATTAATTTTATCTCCATTTCCAATTCTACACCAAATTTGTCCCTGACTGTCTTTTGTACAACGGAAATCAAATGGATGACTTCTTCGCATGTTGCATTGTCAACATTGACAACAAAACCACAGTGTTTTTCAGATATCTGCGCTCCCCTATATCTTAGTCCTCTCAATCCTGCATCATCAATCAACTTCCCTGCAAAATAGCCCTCAGGCCTTTTGAATGTACTGCCTGCACTTGGTAATTCCAAAGGCTGTTTTGAAGTTCTCTTAAGTGTTAAGTCCTTCATTATGGAATCTATTTCGTCATAATTGCCCAGCTTTAGTTCCATTTCCATTGACAATACTATCAATCCTTCATCTACTACTCTACTACCCCTATATCTGAAGTTCATTTCAGAATTTGTATATTCTACAATATTATTATCCTTATCTATGGCTCTTACTCTTATAATTACATCTTTTACTTCTCCACCATAAGCACCTGCATTCATAGTCACAGCACCACCTATAGTGCCGGGGATGCCATTTGCAAATTCAAATCCTGTAAGAGAATGAATTAATGCCACTCTGCTTACTCCGGTAATCAATGCACCTGCTTGACAATATACTTTATTTCCATCAACATCCACCTTATTCAAGCCTTCATTAATTTTGATAACAGCACCTCTCATTCCCCCGTCTTTTACAAGCAAATTAGTGCCATTGCCCATAATATAGTACTCCACATCATTCTCTCTGCATAATTTGACTGCACTTACAAGTTCATCTTCACTAGATGGAATAATCATCACATCAGCAGTACCTCCTATTTTAAATGATGTATGATTTTTCATAGGCTCATCAAACATTATTTTTCCCATATCTTTATTATCAAAAAGTTTAATTAACTCTTTCTTTTCCAAAAATTCACCCCCATAATCATTACTATTTATTTTATCATATACATTGGATTTATACCATATTCATATTATGTAAGATAACTTAAAAAAGGGTTATCGGCTTTAAACCGATAACCCCTTTATATTATTAATCTCTTGCCATTCTCTTATATACTTCGTATCTTGCCTTTGCATTAGCTTCCGCTTCTTTAAATAACTCTTCAGCTTCTTCCGGGAAAGCTAGTTTCAATGAAGTATATCTAACTTCTGTGTTAATGAAATCCATGAATGATTCTTTAGGTTCCTTTGAATCCAATGTAAATGGATTCTTTCCTTCATCAGCTAGTCTTGGGTCATATCTATATAGATGCCAATATCCTGAGTCAACTGCTTTCTTTTCTTGCCTGATGGTAGTACCCATACCCGTTCTTATTCCATGATTGATACATGGAGCATAGGCAATAATTAGTGATGGTCCGTCATAGCTCTCAGCTTCTTTAAATACTTTTAGAGCATGGTTCATATTTGCACCTATTGCTATTTGAGCTACATATACATAGCCATATGTTGCAGCTATCATACCTAAATCTTTCTTTCTAACCTTTTTACCGGAAGCAGCAAATTTAGCAACAGCAGCAGTTGGTGTTGATTTTGAAGATTGTCCGCCAGTATTTGAATAAACTTCTGTATCAAGTACCAATACGTTAATATTTTCTCCTGAAGCTAATACATGATCTAAGCCGCCAAATCCAATATCATATGCCCAACCGTCTCCACCAACAACCCAAACGGATCTCTTGATTAGGTAGTCTTTTAATTCAGAAATGAATTTTAATATTTCATTTCCTCTTTTATTTCCTGTATCCTTAGTTAATCTAGGAATAATCATTCCGGCAGCCGCTTTTGTAGCTTTAGGATCATCCATTCCTTCCATCCACTCGTTAAAGTATTGATTTATGTCAGAATCCAATCCCAATTCAATAAATTCTTTCATAGCAAGTTCAATTTTTTCTCTAATTTGTCTGTTAGCTACTGCCATACCATATCCATATTCAGCATTGTCTTCAAATAAGGAGTTAGACCATGCAGGTCCTTGACCTTTTTGATTCTTGCAGTATGGAGTTGATGGTGCAGATGCTCCCCAAATTGATGAACATCCTGTAGCATTTGCAATAAGCATTCTATCTCCAAACAATTGAGTCATTAATTTAACATATGGAGTTTCTCCGCATCCTGCACACGCTCCTGAGAATTCCAACAACGGTTGATGGAATTGACTATTCTTTAAGCTCGTTGGCTCAAACAAATCCGATTTTGATTTAACAGTCATTGCAAAGTCCCAATTTTCTGATTGTACTTCATATTCATCTTCAAAATGATGCATAACCAAAGCTTTTTCTTTAGCAGGACATACATCGGCACAGTTTCCGCACCCTGTACAATCAAGTGGTGATACTTGCATACGATATGTTAATCCGTCAAATCCCTTCCCAATTGGTTTTATTGTTTCAAAAGTTTCAGGGGAATTTGATTTTTCTTCTTCATCTACCAATATAGGCCTGATTACAGCATGCGGGCACACAAATGAACATTGATTACATTGGATACAATTTTCTTTAATCCAATGTGGTACATCAACAGCTATAGCACGTTTTTCATAAGCTGCAGTCCCTTGCGGGAATGTTCCATCTTCTCTATCTACAAATGTACTTACCGGTAGATCGTCTCCCTCTTGTCTATTCATAGGTTCTACTACATTCTTGATGAATTCCGGTGATTTATGATCCTCTGGTTCTTCATCTCTAGCATTTTTCCAAGCATCCGGAACATTGATCTTGACTAATGAATCTATACCTCTATCAACTGCCTCATAGTTCATATTAACAATTTTTTCACCTTTTCTGCCGTATGCACTTACTATAGATTTCTTTAAATGTTCTACAGCTTCGTCCAAAGGCAGCACTTCTGCCAATTTGAAAAATGCGGATTGCATAATCATATTTGTTCTTCCGCCCAAACCAATTTCACTTGCAATTCTAGTTGCATTGATTGTATAGAAGTCAATATCATTTTCAGCAATAAATCTCTTCATTTTAGCCGGTAAATTCTTTTCTAATTCTTCTTCATCCCAAATGCAATTAAGAAGGAATGTCCCACCCTTTTTAAGCCCTCTCAATAAATCATATTGATATACGTATGATTGCTTTGAACAGGACATAAAATCTGCATCTGTAATTAAATATGTTGACTTAATAGGTTCATGGCCAAATCTTAAGTGAGAAATTGTAACTCCGCCTGATTTTTTACTGTCATATGCAAAGTATCCTTGTGCATACATATCAGTGTCATCGCCGATTATCTTAATAGCTTGTTTATTCGCTCCAACTGTACCGTCTGATCCAAAACCCCAGAATTTACACTTGATTGTTCCTGCAGGTTCTGTTTTAATTACTTCTTTGATTTCCAAGGAAGTATTGGTAACATCATCTACAATTCCTATAGTGAATCTATTCTTTGGTTTATCGGTCTTTAAATTTTCATATACGGACAAAATTTGTGATGGAGTCGTATCCTTAGATCCTAATCCATATCTTCCGCCTACGATGACAGGTCTAAAGTCTGATTCATAAAATATATTTCTAACATCTAGGTATAGAGGTTCTCCATCTGCACCTTTTTCTTTTGTTCTATCTAAAACAGCAATTTTCTTTACTGTCTTTGGTAATACGTCAAAGAAATATTTAGCTGAAAACGGTCTGTATAAATGAACTTTGATTAAGCCAACCTTTTCACCCTTAGCCACTAAATAATCAACGGTTTCTTCAGCTGTTTCAGTCACAGAACCCATAGCAACTATTATTCTTTCAGCTTCTTCATGTCCGTAATAATTGAAAGGTTTATATTCTCTTCCGGTCAATTTGCTGATTTCTCTCATATAATCATAAGTAACATCTACGATTTTTTCATAATATGGGTTAGAAGCTTCCATAGCTTGGAAATAAATATCAGGGTTTTGAGCAGTACCTCTTGCTACCGGGTTTTCCGGATTTAATGCTCTTTGTCTAAATGCATTTAAAGCATCATAATCTAATAGTTTTTCTAAATCATCATAATCTAAAACTTCAATCTTTTGAATCTCATGACTTGTCCTAAATCCATCGAAGAAATGTACAAACGGCACTCTTCCTTTTATAGCAGCTAAATGAGCTACGCCCCCTAAATCCATAATTTCTTGTACAGAGCCTGATGCCAATAGTGCAAATCCGGTTTGTCTGGTAGCCATAACGTCTTGATGGTCACCAAATATACTCAAAGCATGTGTCGCTAATGCTCTGGCTGATACATGAAATACTCCCGGCAATAATTCTCCGGCTATTTTATACATATTAGGAATCATTAATAATAACCCTTGAGAAGCAGTATATGTAGTAGTCAAGGCACCGGCTTGTAATGATCCGTGAACAGCTCCGGCTGCTCCTGCTTCAGATTGCATTTCTTTAACTAAAACTTCTTGTCCAAATATATTTTTCTTCCCGTGAGCAGCCCATTCGTCTGCTGATTCGGCCATGTTTGATGATGGTGTAATCGGATAGATAGCAGCAACGTCTGTAAAAGCATAGGACACATATGCAGCGGCTGTATTACCATCCATAGTCTTCATAACTTTCGCCATGTAAAGACCTCCCTTTATTATATTTTTAAATAGCAAGGATTCAATTACCTTACTACCATTTGTTAATCTTTTGCTAACATGCAATATTAGTATATAAAACAATAAATGCAATGTCAACTTTTAAAAATCCATTTTTTACAATTCACAACTTAAATACAATTCACGATTCACAGTTCACAGTTCATAATCGACCCTTGGGTCGTCCTGCCGTGTACCCTTTGTAGTCTAAGGGTGAGCCAGGCAGAATTAACTAACTATCGAAGGATCTCCGGTTTTAAGATAGTGAATAACTAAGAAATTCTTCTAGGGGTTTCTTTCATTGTCCTTTTTTCTAACTTCTATTTCCTTCAAGATTTTATCATTTAGTACCTGTGCTGCATTATATCCTAATCTCTTCTGTCTATTATTCCTTGCTGCAAGTTCCACAATCATAGCCAAATTTCTTCCGGGCTTAACCGGCACTACTACTCTCGGTACTTTAACACCGAGAATTTCAGTTGTTTCTTCATCAAGTCCAAGTCTATCATAAACCTTTTTATCATCCCAAAATTCTAATTGAACTACTAAATCTATATATTCAGATTCTTTAACTGCACCAACTCCATAAAGTCTCTCCACATCAATTATGCCTATCCCTCTTATTTCCATAAAATATCTTATAAGCTCCGGGCATTGGCCAAAGAGCCTATCTTCATCTTTTCTAATTTCGACTGAATCATCAGCTACGAGTCTATGGCCTCTTATTATCAAGTCCAATGCAGTCTCTGATTTTCCTATACCCGATTTCCCGGTAATCAGAACCCCAATACCATATACCTCTATTAATACACCATGCATTGTTATGGTAGGCGCTAAATTTATACTTAAAAAGCTAACCAGTTCATTTATTACTATAGACGTATTCTTCTTTGCCCTCAATAATGTCCTGTTATGCTTCTTTGCTAATTCAAGTAGTTCGGGAAATATGGGCAAATCTCTTGCAACAATTAATGCAGGGATTGGGTATGCCAAAAATTTATCTATGCTGTCATACCTCAACGTGTATGGCAACTCATTATAATATAGCCATTCAGCATTTCCAATAATCTGAATTCTTTCAGGTACAAATTGTTCAAAATATCCTACTATGGGTAATCCCGGTCTGTTAACCTCGGTCGTATATATTTTAATATCAGATGCATCTGTGGCTCTATGGACTTCCTCCAACTTTAATTTTTTAATAATATTGTCTAAAGTTACATAATTCAAATGCTCCACCTACACTCTTTCCGGTATTATTAATGCTGCTACAAAATAAGCTAAGGTACCGCCAACTAATGCAGTGGGCACCAACAATATTGCCCATACCAATCTTATAATAGTTGGATCAATATTAAAATACTCTCCTATGCCACCGCACACTCCTGCAATCTTTCTATCCGTAGTTGATCTGTATAACTTCTTATTCTCCATTTACTTAACCTCCTCCTTATGAAAATGATGGTATAAATCCTTTGCTGCTTTAATATTCATTCCTTCAACATTTGCAAGTTCTTCAACGGTTGAATTTTTAATCTTCTCTATGCTTCCAAAATTTTTCATCAAGGAAAGCTTTCTTTTTTCACCTATGCCTTTTATATCATCCAATTCCGATTTAAACATATTTTTGCTTCTTAAACTTCTATGATAGCTAATAGCAAATCTATGAGCTTCTTCTTGAATTTTGTATATAAGCTTAAACCCTAAGGAATCCTTATCTAGCCTATATTCATTATTATTATATATTACCCCTCTTGTCTTATGAAAATCATCTTTTACAAGCCCGCAGACGGGAATATCCACACCTAAATCCTGCAATACATCCAAAACGATATTTACCTGTCCCTTACCGCCATCTATCATTATCAAATCCGGGAAATTTGAAAATCCCTTTTTCTCAATATCGGAATTCTTTAACAATTCTTTTTCTTCAATTCCTCTAATAAATCTCCTTCTTAAAACTTCTTCCATGCTCCCATAGTCGTTAGGGGTATTTATACTTCTAATCTTAAATCTTCTGTAATCGGATTTTTTTGCTTCCCCTTTTTCAAATACCACCATGGAGCCTACAGACTCAACACCGTTTATGTTTGAAATATCGTAAGCTTCAATCCTATTTGGTAAATCTTCTAATTGCAATGCATATTGTATATCTTCCAAGGCCTTTATATTTTCCCGATATTTTTTTAATAACTTATCACCATATTGATTTAGCATATCCTTAGCATTGTCTCCGACCATTTCTATGAGCTTTAGTTTTTCTCCTCTTTTCGGAGAAACTATGCTTACCTTGGAACCTTTTCTATCTTCCAGCCACTTTGATATAATTTCTACATCCTCGATTTCATCCTCCAATAATATTTCCTTTGGTATATATGCGGAGCCAATATAAAATTGTTTTACAAAAGAGCTTAATATTTCTTTTCTATCCTCGTTGTAGATATCTTCCATTAGAAAATGTTCTCTACCAACTATTTTCCCGCCTCTTACAAAGAAGATTTGTATACATACTTCTTCTATTCCTCTTGCCATAGCTATGATATCTTGGTCTTTAAAATTCGTATTGACGATTTTTTGCTTCTCCTGTAAAGTCCTTAATGAATTGACCTGATCCCTATATCTGGCTGCACTTTCAAAATCCAGATCTTCAGCGGCTTGTTTCATCTTATTTTCCATAATATCTATAAGTTTATCATTCTTATTATTTAGAAAAAGTAAAATCTCATCTATCATCTTCATATACTCTTTTTCATCTACATTTCCCAAGCAAGGAGCATTGCATTTTCCTATAAAATAATTTAGGCAAGGTTTAAATCTGCTTAAATCCTTATCCAAATTTAACTTGCAAGTCCTGATCGGATAAAGCCTTCTAATAATATCTATAGCATCATTGACAGCTGTCGCACTTGGATAAGGTCCAAAGTATTTTGCTCCGTCCTTTAGTATTAGTCTAGTCTTTAAGACCCTAGGATATTTCTCATTTAGCGTTACCTTTATATAAGGATATTGTTTATCATCTCTTAAAAGAATATTATATTTAGGCCTATTTTTCTTAATAAGGTTTTGCTCTAGTACCAATGCTTCTACTTCATTGTCCACTATTATATATTCAAATTCATATATATGAGATATCATGGCATTTACCTTTGGAGGGTTGTTTTTCTTAGATCCGAAATATTGTCTGACCCTCTTTTTCAAGGATATGGCTTTACCAACATATATAATCTCATCATTTTTATTCCTCATTATATAAACACCCGGACGATCGGGTAATTTTTTTAACTCTTCTTCTATATTAAACATGATTTCACCAACTTTCTAGTTATCAATATTATAACATAAATCAACAATTCACAATGCATAATTCACAATTCACAGTTCACAATCGACCCTTGGGTCGTCCTGCCGTGTACCCTTTGTAGTCTAAGGGTGAGTTGGGCAGGATTAACTTAACTATCGAAAGATCTCCGTTTTTAAGGCAGGTAATAAGTAAAAGGTAAGAGGTGTTGGGGTAAGCTATAGGGTCATTAAACAGAGATTCTTCATTAGCACTCAGAATGACACAAGCGTTGATTATACTACTCTTCAACAATACACAATGCAGCAGTTATCCTGTCTTTATGTTATTCACTTAAAAAAAGGCGTTTCCGCCTTTTTATATGCCCCTCGTTTCATTTTTAAGCCAAGTTTTTTCTTCGTCATTCAAATATGGTGATAGCTTATTATATACTTCCTTGTGATAGCCATTTAGCCAAGCTTTTTCTTTTTCCGTCAGCATCTCTATGTTGATACATTCCAAATCAATTGGAAAATATGATAAAACTTCAAATTTCATAAACTGTCCTGAATCAGTTTTTATATCTTCATCCACAACCACTACATTTTCAATTCTAATCCCATGGCTTCCTGCCTTATATACACCGGGCTCAATTGTGACTACCATACCCTTTTCCATGGCGACATTATTTGGCGCTGTTGCAATTCTATGAGGTCCTTCATGTACATTTAGAAAATATCCTACGCCATGTCCTGTACCGCATTTGTAATCAATGCCTTCCTGCCACAATGGGAATCTGGATAATATATCTAATACATGACCGGATGTCCCTTCCAAAAATTTGGCACTAATTAAATTTATATGTCCCTTTAATGTCAGAGTAAAATCTTTCTTTTCTTCTTCGGCAATAGGTCCTAGTGCCACAGTTCTAGTTATATCAGTTGTACCATCAAAGTATTGCCCGCCTGAGTCCACTAAGTATAATCCTTTGGGTTCTAATACTTTATGAGACTCTTCGCTTGCTGAATAGTGCATCATTGCAGCATTTTCTTTATATGCGGAAATAGTTCCGAAGCTTGGTTCTACAAATCCTTCATTCTCTTTCCTGCATTCCAAAAGCTTCTCTGCAGCAGACAGTTCGTTAATTTCAATTTTGCCTATGCTGTCATCTAGCCAACGGAAAAATTTAACCAAAGCCACTCCATCCTTAATATAAGCATTTTTTTCATTCTTTATTTCCGTGGAGTTTTTAACAGCTTTCAACTTGGATGTAATATTCATATCATTGATTACCTTGCAGCCTGAAGGGATACCGCTATATAACCATCTATTTATTTTTGATTTATCAAGCAATACCCTTTTATTTGACTCAAATTTTTCAACAAAATTTCTTACTTCATCGTAAGCGCATATCTCTACGCCATTTAAAGCTAAAATGTCTTCTACGTTTTTATCTATTTTACCCTTATCGACAAACAGATAAGCTTTTTCTTTGGTTATTAATGCATAGGAAATCACTACGGGATTATTTGAAACATCCCTGCCTCTTATATTATAAAGCCATGCAATATCATCAAGACTTCCCAAAAGAAAATAGTCTGCATTTTTCACATTTAATGCTTTTCTTACCTCTTTTATCTTTTCCTTGGTTGATTTCCCTGAATATTTTTCTTCAAGTATAAACGCTTTATTTCTTGGAAGTTCAGGTCTATCTTCCCATATGTTACCAATCAGGTCATGTTCGTCTATAAATCTTATATTTTTTTCTTCAAATAAATCTTTTATATCTTCAAATGAATATTCATCAAATACTTTACCATTAAAGCCTATCACATCTCCGGTTTTCAACTTTTCTTGTAAATATTCAGTATAAGTTGGAAATCCAGGTATGTTCATTTTATATAGCTTATATTCACTTCCTGTAAGTTCCTTCTCAGCCTGAATAAAATACCTTCCATCAGTCCATAAAATAGCTTCATCTTGAGTGATAACCGCTGTACCAGCCGATCCGGTAAATCCTGTAATCCAAGCTCTATCTTTATAATAATCCGCCACATACTCTGATTGATGAGGATCTGATGTTGTAACTATATAAGCCACTATACCCTTCTCATCCATTAATTCTCTAAGCTTTTTCACCCTATCATTGACTTTCAACACACCATACCTCCTTTGATTTATCCTAACATCACTATAAAGTAATTATACTATATGATTTTTTTAAATTCTATATGAATTGCCAAATTAAATTGGAAAGCTCAATCATTTATATCAAAACTTTCTTTAAAAAATCCTGTGTCCTTGAATGTTTTGAATTATTAAACAATTCCTCCGGTGTACCTTCTTCTACAATCTTTCCTTCGTCCATAAATAAAACCCTATCTCCGACTTCTTTTGCAAAGCCCATTTCATGAGTGACAACTACCATAGTCATTCCTTCTTTAGCTAAACCTTTCATTACATCAAGAACCTCTCCAACCATTTCAGGGTCAAGGGCTGAAGTGGGCTCATCAAACAGCATAACTTCCGGAGACATTGCTAAAGCTCTAACTATAGCAATTCTTTGCTTTTGTCCACCAGATAATTGGTTAGGATAAGTATTTATTTTATCTTCCAGTCCAATTCTCTTTAATAAATTTAATGCTGTTTTTTCGGCTTCTACAGGTTCCATATTTTTAACCTTTATAGGAGCTAAGGTTATATTTTCTAGAACAGTCATATGTGGAAAAAGGTTAAATTGTTGAAAAACCATCCCCATCTTTTCCCTTTGTTTATTAATATCATTTAATTTATCTGTAATTGATACACCATCAAATATTATTTCACCGCTAGATGGCTCCTCCAGTAAATTTAAGCATCTTAGAAAAGTACTTTTCCCTGATCCGCTAGGTCCGATTATCACTACTACTTCGCCTTTTTCAATATTTTCGTCAATACCTTTTAGCACTTTCAAGCTTCCAAAGTTCTTTTTAAGATTAGATACTTTTATCACTAGCTTCTAACCTCCTTTCAAATATCCTCAATAACTTAGATAGTATAAATGTTATTATAAAGTAAATAATTGCCGCATATATCAACGGTATAAATGGCCTATAAGTTATTCCTCTTAAAGTATCCGCATTGTACATCAAATCGTGTATCCCTATTACAGATAGTACTGCTGATTCTTTTACAAGAGTTATAAATTCATTCCCAAGTGCGGGTAATATGTTCTTGACCGCTTGAGGTATTATTACATATCTCATGGTCATGGACTTACTCATGCCCAAGGACCTAGATGCCTCCGATTGTCCCTTATCTATGGATTGTATTCCTGCACGGATTATTTCGGCAATATAGGCAGCACTATTTAATAAGACAGCTATGGTTCCTAAAGTCATCCTACCTAGATCCATAGGCAAGATCATTGGCAAACCATAATATATCAGATAAATTTGTACCAACAAAGGCGTTCCCCTTATGATTTCAATATAAGCACTTGAAAAAGCTCTGGCTAATTTATTATTTGAAAGCTTCATTAAGCTCAATATAACTCCGACTAATGAGCCAAATATAACTCCTAAAAACGATATGGCTAATGTCATCATCGTTCCATTAAAAAAATATCTATAATATTTAATAAAAAATCCTGTATCCAATATTTTAACCTCCTCAAAGAAAAAGCAAAAGAAATCTCTTTCTTTTGCTTGGAATAATCATCTATTGCTCTGATAATTGTGTTGCTTCTTGTATAAGTTTATCTATTTGGTCTTCCTTAATTAGTCTATCCAGAGTTTTATTAATAAAACCCAATAGATCAGCAGTACCTTTATTTACAGCAACTGCGTAGCCATCCTCTTTTTCTAATACGATATCAGCTAGAAATAAATCGGAATTTCTCTTTACATAAGCTTCAGCTACGGGTTCAGCTAAAATAAGACCATCTATTTTCTTATTTTTAACCTCAAGCACCAAGTCTGTAATATTGGCTAAATATATTTTTTCGGCTTCTGTAAATTGGTTCTCTGCTACATCTTCCTGTTCAGTCGATTTTTGAGCTCCAATTTTAAATCCTTTAAAATCCTCAGGATTTTTAAGTTTATCGGAATCATCTTTTCGTATTACCAGTCTTTGAACTCCTTCATAGTATGACGTAGAAAAATCTACGCTTTTTGCTCTTTCCTCATCGGCTGACATTCCTGCCACTATAAAATCAATATCATTTGTAACTAGTGCAGGTAATAGACCTTCAAATTTCATATCAATTATTTCTAATTCCACACCTAAATCTTCGGCTATAGCTTTAGCTACTTCTATATCAAAACCTACTATTTCATCTTTCCCATTTATCTCCTTATGAAATTCAAAAGGTGGATAATCCGCAGCAGTACCTACAACTACTTTGCCCGCCTTTTTTATTTCCTCAACTTTACTATCCTCACCCTTTTGTTTAGAAGTACAGCCACCGAACGTTACCAACATGCTAATTGTAAGTAATACTATTATAAATTTTTTCATCATTATTCCTCCTATTTTTAATTTTTTTAATTAATATAGTGAGGAACTCCTTAGACCTCTGGAAGCCTTTTTCTCATTATTAGCAATGGACTTCCATAGACTCTTGACATACACATAAATATACAAGATTAAGACCTCCTTATTCTAATTTTTACATTAAACTTTATTATATGCTATTTTTCTATAATATGCAATAAAAAATTTTTAATGTTCTGTATAATAAGCTCTTTTAAAAGCATCTTTTATTTAATTCATTCAACAATCATATCTGATTTCCAAGGCAATAATATCTCCTTTAATCCCATAAGATTTCGATTTCCCCTATTTAACCACCTTGCTTCAAAACCTCTAGGAATAATCACCGGCATTCTATCATGTATATATCTCATTGAGTTGCTGGAGGAAGTGGTTATTATAGTAAAAGCTTCAAATCTATTGCCTTCCTTATCAAAAAAGGTATTATAAAGTCCTGCCAATGAAAATATTTCATCCTCTAGAATAGAAATATTTCTTTTGACCTTTTCCCCATCAATCTTTTCCCATTCAAAAAAGTTTGTAACAGGAATCAAACATCTCCTGTTAATAAAGGAGTCTCTAAAGATGGATTTGGCATCAATAGTTTCTGCTCTTGCATTTATCAAAGGAACCTTTGAATAACTTGGTGCAAATCCCCATTTTAAACAATCTATATGTTTGTCATTTCCCGTCTGTCTTATTACCGGTGCAGTATCTGTAGGGAATATTTCCTTTTTTCTGTCAAAATGAGTATCTCCAATAATAGCATTATATCTTTCTATAAGCATATCAATATCTGCATCCAACGCATACCTTCCACACAAGATAATCACTCCATTCTTTATTCGAAATTTATACCCAAAGAAATACCCTCTAATTATTAGAGGGCATTTGATTATTGTTTAAAATTCTTATTTACCTTTTTCCGGTGCTTCTACAGCCGGAGCTTCTGGAGCCTTAAGCACTTCTTCCGGAATTTCAAAATCTTTAGCTTCATTTACATTTAAGTATTCTATATGCATTTCCATTTTCATGTCTTTAAGTTGTTCTAATACTTCCTCAGGCATATCTTCACTTTCGAATAAATTATCAAACATTGATCCCATCAATGATCCTAAATTCATCTCATATTTTACAATTTCATGGCTTTCTTCATCAACATATACTATATAAGTCATATCCCCAATATTCTTTAGCATATCTGCTGCTAATTTATCTTCTTCCTTTTCGGAAGACATTAACATATCCATATATCCGTCTAACATTTTCAAATATGCATCATAGGACATAGTTGCTTCTAATTTTAATAATGACTTTCCATCTTCATCATATTTGCCTAGAAATTTGACTTCTTTTAAAGCTTCTTTATCTAACTCTAATTTTTCTTTATTATCTTTATTCAATGTTTCAAAGATTTCATTTTCTTGAGTTTGTTTTACCCATTCAATTTCTCCATCTTCATTTGGCATTCCCATATACATAGTAAACTTTTTACCATCTAAATCATAGTACATGTCCATCAAGTGCTGTGTTAACTTTTCTTCACCTGCACCCATTTGCATATCAGCTGATGCTTTAGCTTTTAGAGGATCTTGAAATGCTGTCATTTCCATATCCATCAAAACGCTTAAATTCTGAACAACACCTTCCTCATCCGGTGCTGCAATTGACATTTCCATTTTCATCTTAGCATCAAAGTTTTTCCAAGCATATGATTTAGCATATGCATCAAGCAATACTTCTTTAGCATCAATAGGTTCTGTTGTTATTAACACTGCTTTTAACTCGTTATCCCATTGAACTTCTGAACCAAAAGCTTCCATAACAGGTCTTATAGGTAGATAAGTTCTGTCATCTTTTATAACTGCAACTGTATCTGTCTCAATCTTTTCGTCATTTTTTAATATGAATTTTTCACCTATAGGTACTTTAATAGCAATGTCACCTTTTTTAGCAATAGCAGTTCTATTTTCATTATCCCAATTTACTTCAGCACCATATTTCTCCAAGGCAGCTTTAAACGGCACTAAAGTCCTTCCATTTTCATCTACAAACGGAAACCCTACATCTTCATTGAATTCAACCTTCTCGGAATCAATTTTTACTATAATTTCAGAGTCAGCAAAAACTGCGACACATGATAAAGTCAAAATTAAAACCAAGCTTAAAATAAAACAAGCTTTCTTCTTCATTTATAATTCCTCTCCTTTATTTGTATTCTTATATATCTTATCATAAAAATTGAGAAAATAGAATGTTAAAAGTGAATTTATTAACATAAATCGTCAAACTTGCTTCCTTTTTACTTTTTTCTCTTTTATTGAATTTTTCTTTTCCAGATACAACGCTTCACGAATCAACTTATTGTAACTATTTAATCTATCAATAGTTAAATTGCCACTATCTATTGCCTCTCTAACTGCACAACCCGGTTCGGTATTATGCTTGCAATCATTAAACTTACATTTTTTAGACAGAGCGATTATCTCACTAAATGAATCATTTATCCCGTTAATATTATCCAGTAGTTGAATCTCCCTCATACCCGGTGTATCTATGATAACTCCTTTTTCCTTAATCACAAATAGTTCCCTATGTGTTGTCGTGTGTCTACCTCTTTGGTCATTCTCCCGTACATTATTGACTGATTGTATATTTTCTCCAAGCAATAGATTGATCAATGTTGATTTCCCAACACCGGAAGAGCCGATAAATCCGATAGTCTTTCCCTTGAATAAGTACTTATCGATTTTCTCTATACCTTCATTTTCAAGTGCGCTTACATATAAAATATCAATACCATAGGATATACTTTCAATTTCATTTTTTATGTTAGCTAAATTTTCGCATAAATCAATCTTTGTAATTATGATTACAGGAATTGCACCGCTATCCCAGCCAATAGTAATATATCTCTCCAATCTCCTGAGATTAAAATCATTGTTAGCCGACATGCAAATAAATAGATAGTCTATATTAGAAGCTATAATCTGAGTATCAAGCCTCTTTCCTGCAACCTTTCTTGAAACCACACTTTTCCTCGGAAATACTTTTGATATGATTCCGTCGCCATTTTTGTTAGACTTTCTATCAACTAACACCCAATCCCCAACAGCAGGAAAATCTTTTGTATCCACTACACCCTTTATATATTTACCGGATACCTTTGCCAAAATATCGTCTTCCTCTGTTGCTATCTTATATAGGCCTTTATATTCGGCTATAACTCTACCTATATGTCCTTCACTATCATTTCTATATTCATTATAAATTTCTTCATTTAAGCCTAAATTTAATAACTTTTCTTTCAATTTGTTGCCTCCTGTTTTTAATTTTGGGCACAAAAAACCCCTGGGTTATGATAATTTTACTCAACACTACCCAAGGCTTTACAAAAAAAGTTATTAATTTATAACTTGTTTATTTAATTTCACCCAGAGCAGTATTGCATTCAATTCTATTAACTGATTTGATTATTAGCTTTATCATACAACACCACTCCTTTCGATGAATCTATTAATAGGTTAACATCTTGTTTAGCTGAAGTCAAGCACAACATTGGAATTTAATATTATGACAATATATTTTTATTAAATAATATTTCACTTATATTATTTATTACGAGAATCCCCGCCCCAAGCAATGCAGAATCAATTTTAGAAGTGCTTAGCTTCATGGTAATATTATTATAAAGTTCTTCATTAATATGTTCCTTTACATGTTTCTTTATAGTCTTAAGAAGTTTTTCACCTGCGCCATAAGTAACCATTTCATCTCCAAATATAATAATACTCGGGTTATATAGGTATATAATATTTGTGACTCCGATACCTAAATAACGAAGTGCCTCTATATATATTTCATTGGCTAGTGGATCATCAGAATTTACTGCTGCAAAAAAATCCGATTTTGAGGAATACTCATTAAGAATAGTATCTTGACGTAATGCAGATAGTTCATGAGCCTTCTCTAGTATAGCCGTAGTAGATGTATATAATTCTAAGCATCCACGATTCCCACATTTACATCTATCTCCATTAATATTTATAGCCATATGGCCTATTTCCCCAGCTATTCCTTGAGATCCTCGCAAGAGATTACCGTTTATCACAATACCCGAACCCGTACCTTCCGCAGTAGTTATATATACCAAGGTATCATTATCTTTTATAGTATCATCTAGCCACCATTCATTTAAAGCACCTATATTAGCATCATTTTCTGCATAAACCGGTATATTGAACTCGTTTTCAATTTCTCTGCAAATATCAATATCATCCCAATTTTGCAGTTCTCCTATTAAGCTAAGATATTTCCCGGAATTATAGGGTCCGGGAAGTGATATACCAATTCCAAGTATAGCCTTTTCTTCTCCTTCATCCAAAAGATTTCTTATTTTACTCTTTATTTGAATCATAACTTCCTTCGGTTCAAATAAAGAGTTATAATCCTTGGAAAAATAATTAAATTGGTCTCCCTTTAAATTATATCTTCCTATAGCAAATTGTTTATTAGTTATACGTAAGTGTATCACATGAAATCGATCATAGTTAATCCCTAATCCGATAGTTCTGCGACCAACTCCACTGCTGTCCATAGGATATTCATAAAGTAGATTAATACTAATTAAACTATTTACGATATTGGAAATAGTTGATCTAGTAAGTCCCGTCATTTTTGCAAGTTCAATTCTGGTACTAGTCTTATGCTTTCTAAGGAGATTAAAAACAAGTTGAACATTCATTTTCTGAATTAAACTGCTATTTAATCCATAATTCATTGTGACACCTCTTTATCTTCTTGATTACATCTTGATTACATCTCTTTATATATATTTATAACATAATTTCCCTATTTTTTCTAGCATCATAGTACCATTGATTGTAGATTTCTCTGAGTATATTTTTATTTGATATATATACATTTTTAAAAAGTTCATAATATTTCATATATTCTTCATGTGCAATACTATTAGGATAATATGTCTTTTCAGATATATTAACTATATGATCAACTGCATCTTGTATATCAGAATAAACACCAACCCCAACGCCAGCACACATAGCTGCGCCAACTGCTGCCTGCTCTGTCATTTCGGAAACTTTAACGGGTTTATTAAATATATCGGAAAACATCTGTGTCCACATTGTGCTTTTCGACCCCCCACCAGAAATAATAAATGTTTCTGTATCAAGTCCCAATCCAAGGCACACTTCATAGCATAACATCAATGCAAAACTTACGCCCTCCATAACAGCTCTGCCAATCTCTTTTTTCCCGCTTTCAAGAGAAATCCCAATCAAAGCACCCCTAAGGGTTGGATCTAAATACGGAGTTCTTTCCCCATTTAAATGAGGCAAAAATATAAGTCCATTACTCCCTATGGGTACCTGTGCAATTTTTTCATCAAATGCTTTATAGTCGCTTTCGGAAATCAAATTTGTAACCCACTTGTAACATGCTCCTGCACTCATAATAGCTCCCATGGATATCCAATTATCCTTTTGATACCCGCAAAAGATATTAGTATTTAATTCCGGATTCTCAATTAATTTGGAAGACGAAAACAAAACCTGTCCACTGGTTCCAATATTGATAATTGCATATTTACTATCAATAAGCCCATTTCCTAATGACTGCATAACAGCATCTCCACCGCCACAAATAACGGCAGTTCCCATGTCTAACCCAGTCTCTGCCGCAGATCTTTCAGTAATAGTCCCTACTACATCATAACTATTTTTAATTTCCGGAAAAAGGCCTTCTGAAATATTCAATCTATTTAATACGTTTTTTGACCAGCATCCACTTTTTATATCAAAAGCAAGTGTTGCGGAGGCGTCAGAGTAATCTGTGCAAATATTGCCGGTAAGTCTATAATTTATATAATCTTTAGGCAGCATAACATACCTAATTCTTTCATATAATTGAGGCCTTTCATCATAAACCCAGCATAAAGAGGGAAGTAAAAATCCTGTATATAGAGAATTATTAAGTTCTTCTCTGATAATACTGTCATCTATTTTTTCTTTTATTACGATAATCTGTCTTTCACTTCTCGTATCGCAATGAAGTATGGCAGGATACACAGGCTTCCCCGCTTCATCAAGAGAAATTAAACCATGCATTTGCCCGGATAAACCAATCGCTTTGATGTCTTTAGGGTTTACCTTTGTATTTTTAAGTATCCTCTTTAAACATTCACAACAATCTTCATACCATTTTTCAGGGTTATATTCTGCATATCCTTTTTCCGGAATTTCTATTTCATAAGTTTTATTCTCAATTGCAACAGTTTTTCCACTTTTAGCTTCTAAAAGCAGTACTTTAATATTTGTTGTTCCTATATCTATCCCAATTAAATATATCATTTCACATCTTCCTTTATAAATTTACCATATTATATATTAACAGACATCTAATTTTATTTATAGACCATCGATTTTACACGATGGTCTATTATTTTAGTGCGGATTAATAATTTGACAGCTTCCTGCTAATTCCTCAAGGAACAACATCTTCCCAGGAATTGTAGGAATAAAGCTTGATGTTATCCATGGATTTTTTCCATAGCGTAATGTAAGCCACAAGGTCTGTCCCTGCCAACTCATACCACGTCCTAAAATCCCATCACAACCACCAATTGCATAATCTGATTTAAACATAATTCCAGGTCCAATTGTATTTGCATAACAGGTCATAGGTATATAATTTCCATGGAACGTTAAATAAGCATTTTGTTCTATTGTAAGAGGATGAAGCATAGCTCCGATTCTATGAGTTGCTCCCAACCATTCTTCTGTGGATTCATAATCCATTGCAAAATGAGGATCCCAAAACGCAATATGACAAGCACGTCCTACTCCATAAACCATTACCTGCTTTGCACCCTTAGCTCGCAATTCTTCCATTATTTCACTATATGAAGATAATTCATCCTTGGTTGCATAATGGCGTTGATTCTTTGGAATTCCATTTTCTCCAAGAGGTTCATAAAAAGCATTATTTATTGCATACCGAAATGTAACCGGATTATCAGATGGGAGTGTGTTCCCTTCTGCATCAGACCACTCATCCATAGTGAAGCCATGCACATGATCACATGTAACATTCCATTCCTTGAGAAAATAAACAACCCAATCATACATTTCCATAGGCCCTACCGGTAAAATCAAGATAAGCTCTCTATTATCTTCCCTTGTCTTTTTAATTTGCATTGCAATTTCATGTCCGAATTGCACTGCTAAAGCATTTAAATTTTGGACAGGTACAGGTTTAAAATTAGGATGCCAAAAGCCCTGTCTGTCACAAATTGTTGTCGGATCCTGTGAAACGCAGTATTTTAAACGTTCAAGATCCCATCCCTTTGGATAAATACCTTCAAAGAGTGTTCCCTTTATTGTACTAATCATGTCCATTTAATAATACCTCCTATTATGTGTAAATATTTATGAATTTACATATTTCCTGATTCTTTATGAATTGTAATCCATTTATCGACATTTTCTTTAGTAATAAGTTCAGTATCTACTTCTCTATCTTCTTGAGCTCCGCCGCCTAAAGTTTGAAGTACCATTTCAAATGCTGCTACTGCCTGTGATGGAGCATCTTGAGCTACTGAAACTGTAGTAAGCCCTGACTTTACTGCTTCACAACCTTCCGGAAGTCCGTCAATACCACCTAAAAAACTGAATTCATCCATACGATTTGCATTTTGTATGGCGTTTACTGCACCAAGAAGCATTATATCATCATGTGATAAAACTCCATCTATGTCATCATATATTGTAAGCCAGTCTTCCATATAGTACATTGCCTTGTCTCTTTCCCAGTTTGCATTTTGCAAGACTAAAATATTTACATCATCTCTGGATGATAATCCGGATTTGATTCCTTCTGTACGATCAACTACTACAGATAATCCTGCCTGCCCTTCTATAATTACTATATTAGCATTTTCAGATAAAGTCTCAGCAGCAGCTTTTCCTAATAATTCACCCATGCTAAATTCGCTTGATAAAATAGAAGTGCTCTTCCCATCTTCAACTTTTTCTCCTAATGTAATTACTATAATATCATTTTCATATGCTTGATTAATTGTAGGAATTAAAGATTCTGTATCATTGGGCTGTACAAATATTACATCAACACCTTTTGAAATAAATGTTTCCATTCCAGCGATTATCTTTGCATTGTCTCCACCACCATCTATCATTTCAATTTCAAATTTATCGTTATATTTTTCTTCACATGCTTTAACTAATTCATTTGCCTGCCAAGCTGTAAACTGATCTGTTTGATTCTTTGCTACCAACCCTACCTTATATTTCTTACCTTCTCCACCTGCTGTTTTCTCATCTGTCTTACCACAAGCTGCTAGAGTAAATACCATAATAAATGCTAAAAATAATGCTAAATGTTTTTTCAATGTAAATCCCCTTTCTTTTACTATATTTTATTTACTAGTGGCCTCAACCTCATTAAATATTAGAGCTTGGACCCCTTTTTAGCCATATCAATACCTACTGCAACCATAATTACTATCCCCTTTACTATTAACTGCCAATATGATTGAACACTTAAAAGATTCATCATATTGTTTAGAAGGGAGATTATAGCGCAACCCACTACTGTGCCTCCAATAGTACCAATTCCGCCTGAGAATGAAGTACCACCTATTATTGCAGCAATAATTGCATCAAATTCATAATTGACGCCACTTGATGGGATACCACTATTCAACCTAGAACACAAGATTACCCCGGCAAAACCTGATAATGCGCCTAATATTAAATATGCTCTTAACTTGATTCTCTTTGTGTTAATTCCAGAAGCAATAGCAGCATCCTCGTTGCCTCCTATGGAATAAAGGTATCTTCCAAACTTTGTATGCTTGAGTAGGATGTGGCTAAGTACTGTAATTATAGCCATAAATACTATAGGCGCCGGTATTGACAGAATATTTCCCTGCCCAAAGAAAGCAAAATTTCCAATATTATATATAGTTTTACCATCAGTGTAAACATATGCTGCACCTCTGGCTAAATTCATCACAGCAAGAGTTGCAATAAATGGAGGTATCTTAAATCTTGATACTGCGATTCCGCTTAATAATCCACACAAAATACCTATACCGATGGCAACCAGCATACCCAATATAGCACTTCCAGTTGCAATACATACTCCAATGCCGACGCAGCCTGCAAGTGCAAGAACTGCACCTGGAGAAAGATCTGTCATTCCTGCAATTATAACCATAGTTTCTCCACATGCTATAATCATAATTGGGCTCATTTGGCGCAATATATTTACCAGATTTGAAGGCTTTAAGAAGTTATCGCTTATCATCGAGGATATAATAACCATTCCTGCAAATACAAAGTAAATAGCATATGTACCAAAAAAGCCGCTGAAATTAAACTTAGATTCTTTCTCTAAATCTGCTACTGTATTTTTCATTCTAGTCACCTCAACCTTTCATCTATATACATTAATAATACTTAGTTTGCTTGTCTTTCAATTGTTGCATAATGCATGATCTTCTCTTGAGTTGCCTCTTCTCTGCTTAACTCCCCAGTGATTCTTCCCTCACTCATTGTATAAATACGGTCAGACATTCCCAACAGTTCGGGTAAATCTGAAGAGATCATTATAATTGCCATCCCTTCAGCTGCAAGTTCACATATAAGTTTATAAATTTCAGTTTTCGCTCCAACATCAATACCTCGTGTCGGCTCATCAAGTATAAAGACCTTTGGATTAGATATAAGCCATTTCCCTATTACCAATTTTTGTTGATTTCCTCCTGAAAGTGATGCTGCCTGTGTTTTTAAAGAAGGCGTTTTTATCTGGAGTTTTTTGCAAATGTCACTACTATATTCAGTTTCAACCTTTCCATTTAAAAAAAGAGTTTTTGAATATCGATTGTAATTGGGGAGAGAAATGTTTTCAAGTACACTCCTCTTCGTTACAAGGCCATATTTACGTCTATCTTCAGAAGCCATCATTATTCCGTTATCTACAGCATCCCTTGGATTTTTAATATTGATTTTCTTGCCTTCTAAATATATTTCACCAGAGTTAACGGGATCCATACCAAAGATAGCTCTAGCTACTTCTGTACGTCCAGCTCCAACAAGTCCGGCAAATCCCAGTATCTCTCCCCTTTTGATCTCAAAGCTTACATCCTTTATACTGTCATTGGTTAAACCTTTCACTTCAAGAAGCAGTTCACCTATATTACTCTCAGTTTTTGGATATGCATTTTCAATATTTCTGCCCACCATTGAAGCAATAATTTCATTTCTTGAAATTTCCCCTACCTTTGCACTTTTAATAAACATTCCATCACGCATTATTGTCAGGTAATCACAAATTTCATCAATTTCTTCAAGTCTATGAGAAATATAAATTATCGTGGTTCCTGCCGCCTTTAACTCTTTAATTTTCTCAAAGAGTTTTTTCACCTCTCCTTCGCTTAATGAAGATGTAGGTTCGTCCATGATAATAATTTTTGAATTGAAAAATACAGTTTTGATAATTTCAATCATCTGCTGTTCTCCCACAGATAATTCTTTCATCTTGGTTTTAGTATTATAGCTTAATTTCTGCTTTTTCAAAAATTCGGCAGATTCTCTGTAAAGGCTTTTCTGATCAATAAATCCAAATTTGTTCATTGGTTCTTTCCCAAGGAAAATGTTTTCTGCGATGCTAAGCTCATTAACTACATTTAATTCCTGATGAACCATGGCTATCCCATGTTGCTGTGCCTGTAACGAATCCTTTATCTGAACCTTTTCCCCATCTAAATGAATTTCACCGCTATCAGCATGATAAAGTCCATTTAAAATTTTCATCAAGGTTGATTTTCCGGCACCATTTTCACCTACCAAAGCATGGACTGTCCCCTTTTTAATTGTGAAAGAGATATTTTTTAATGCAACAACACCAGGAAATGTCTTTGTAATATCTTTGAACTCAAGAATAATATCACTTTTCTTACCTTCAAGTACCTCCATAACATACCTCCTGTTAATATGATGCTTAAATAACAAAGAATGAATGAATAATTAATTAATTAATTCATTGATTTAATTATTTATTCTTATTATATCCCAATATATTATATTGTCAATATAGTTATCAAAAAGAATTTTAAAATAATCTCAGCGCCAATTTTTTAAAAATTGGTGCTGAGAAATAAATTTAATATTAATATTAAATTTTAAAATATTTGAAGTAAATAGCATTGGAATCTACAGCTTTTATTCCAATACCTTCTTCAAAAATTGTCCCGTATATGATTTTGGATTTTTGCTTACCTCTTCAGGTGTTCCTGTTGCTACAACTGTACCTCCCTTATCTCCGCCCTCGGGGCCTAAATCTATTATATAATCTGCGGTTTTTATAACATCTAAATTATGCTCAATTACAATTACCGTGTTATCTCCTTCTACCAATTGGTTCAAAACCTTTATCAATTTATGGATATCTGCGGAATGAAGCCCTGTTGTGGGCTCATCAAGTATATATATGGTTTTTCCCGTTGATCTTTTTGATAATTCGGTAGCAAGTTTAACCCTTTGAGCTTCTCCTCCTGACAGTTCCGTAGACGGTTGGCCGATTTTAATATATCCTAATCCCACATCAAATAAGGTTTCCAGCTTTCTCTTAATCTTAGGTATATTTTGAAAAAACTCTAAACCTTCTTCCACTGTCATATCCAATACATCAGCTATTGTTTTTCCTTTATATTTTACCTGCAAGGTTTCCCTGTTATATCTCTTGCCTTTGCAGACTTCACATGGAACATAAACATCCGGCAAAAAATGCATCTCTACCTTTAAGATGCCATCTCCGTTACAAGCTTCACATCTTCCACCTTTGACATTAAAACTAAATCTTCCTTTTTGATAACCTCGTAGTTTTGCTTCATTTGTCATTGCAAATACATCTCTAATGGCATCAAACATACCTGTATAAGTAGCCGGATTTGAACGAGGTGTCCTTCCTATTGGACTTTGGTCTATAACGATGACCTTGTCTAGGTTCTCCAATCCCTTGATCTCCTTATATTTCCCCGGTCTCACTCTTGCTCCATTTAAATGCTGAGCCAAAGCCTTGTACAATATCTGATTTACCATGGTGCTTTTACCGGAGCCTGACACTCCCGTGACGCAAGTAAATAATCCTATAGGGATTTTTACGTTTATTTTCTTCAGATTGTTTTCTTCAGCGCCTATTATCTCAATCCATTTCCCATTAACAGATTTTCTCTTCTCAGGTATTTCAATTTTTATCTTTCCTGACAAATATTGCCCCGTGATTGAATTTGGATTGTTTTTAATTTCATCAACCGTGCCCTCAGCTACTATATGCCCTCCGTGTATGCCTGCTCCCGGTCCGATGTCTACAATATGGTCAGCCATATACATAGTCTCTTCATCATGTTCTACCACAATTAGAGTATTCCCCAAATCAGTTAGATTCCTCAATGTCTTAAGCAGCTTTGCATTGTCCCTTTGATGTAATCCTATACTTGGTTCATCCAATACGTATATAACTCCTACTAAGCTTGAACCTATTTGGGTTGCAAGTCTTATTCTTTGAGACTCCCCTCCCGAAAGAGTACCTGCCATCCTGGACAGCGTCAAATAATCCAATCCAACATCAACTAAAAAGTTTAATCGTTCTTTGATTTCTTTTAAAACTTGTTCCCCGATCATCTGCTGTTTCTCTGTTAATTTCAGATTGTTAAAAAACTCAATTGCATTGACTATTGAAAGATCAGTTAACTGTGCTATATTGAGATTGTTTATTTTTACAGACAACACTTCATCCTTTAGTCTATGCCCTTTGCACTTTGGACATGGATTTTCTGTCATATATCCGTCTATTCTATCCCTCATATAATCCGAGTTGGTTTCTTTAAATCTTCTTTCCAAATTTGGAATGATGCCTTCAAATTTACCCTTATAGGTCCTCTTCCCTTCATCATCAAAATGGCTGATGAATTCAAATGCTATGGCACGTTCAGTTCCATACAATAATTCTTTTAAGAATTTCCTAGGTGCATTTTTCAACGGTTCATCCATGCTAAAATTATTGTCATCGGCTAATGTCTTAAATATTTGATAATAATAGGTATTTTCACTGCTATTGCTATAAGGCGCTATCCCTCCCTCATTTATACTCAAATCCTTGTTTGGAATTATCAATTCAGGGTCGATTTCTTTATAAAAGCCAAGTCCGTTGCATGTGGGACACATCCCGAATGGGCTATTGAATGAGAACATTCTGGGAGACAACTCCTCCATAGCTATATTACAATCAGGGCATGCTAACTTCTGGCTGAACATAATCCTTTCCTTATCCATTACATCCACTATAACCAGTCCATCAGCTAATTTCAATGCGCTCTCTAAAGAATCTGTAAGTCTTCCTTCGATTCCTTCTTTTACTATAATTCTATCTACAACAATTTCAATTGTATGTTTCTTGTTTTTATCCAATTTTATTTCATCGGATATTTCGTATGCCTCACCATCAACTATAACTCTTATATAGCCTTCTTTTTTGATTTGTTCCAATACTTTTACATGTTCGCCCTTTTTGCCTCTAATGATAGGCGCTAAAATTTGCAATCTTGACCTTTCTTCCAATTCCATTATCTTATCTACCATTTGATCCACAGTTTGACTGGTAATTTCCTTCCCGCATTTCGGACAATATGGCGTCCCGATTCTGGCATAGAGAAGTCTTAAATAATCATAAATTTCTGTAACCGTACCAACTGTAGACCTAGGATTTTTGGATGTAGTCTTTTGATCTATAGAAATTGACGGAGATAGTCCGGCTATATATTCAACATCCGGCTTATCCATCTGCCCTAAAAATTGTCTTGCATAACTTGATAACGACTCTACATATCTTCTTTGGCCTTCCGCATATATGGTATCAAATGCCAAGGAAGATTTGCCGGATCCGGACAACCCTGTTATTACAATAAATTTATTTCTTGGGAGCTCAAGGCTTATATTCTTAAGGTTATGTTCCTTAGCCCCACGAATCACTATATTATCATTTGTCATCTATTTGCTCCTTTAGTGTTTAATAAGTCTTTTTAGATCCAACATCTTATCACGCAATTCAGCTGCCTTTTCAAAGTTCAATCCCTCAGCAGCTTTTAGCATTGCGGCTTCAAGTCCTTGTATCATAACTTCCAGCTCTTCATTTGAGAATGATTCTTCATATTTAGCTTCTTCTTCAGCAGCCATAGTAGCCTCTATAATTTCACGAACACCTTTAACGATTGTTTTAGGTGTAATACCGTGCTCTTTGTTATATTGGTCTTGAATCTCTCTTCTTCTATTTGTCTCCTTTATAGCTTTATCCATTGATTTAGTAATATTATCCGCATACATTATAACTTTTCCATCAACATTACGTGCAGTTCTTCCTACAGTCTGAATTAATGAGGTTTCACTTCTTAAGAAGCCTTCCTTATCGGCATCCAAGATTGCAACCAACGATACTTCCGGTAAGTCCAATCCTTCACGCAATAGATTGATGCCTACAAGAACATCATACTTTCCAAGTCTTAAATCCCTAATAATTTCCATTCTCTCTATAGTATCTATATCAGAGTGAAGGTAAGTCACTTTAATTCCTATTTCCTTAAAGTATTCGGTTAAATCCTCTGCCATTTTTTTAGTTAAAGTGGTGACTAATACCCTTTCCTCTTTTTCTGCAATTTTTCTGATTTCATTTATCAAATCATCTATTTGATGCTTAGTAGGTCTTACTTCTATGACAGGATCAAGTAACCCGGTTGGTCTAATTATTTGCTCAACTGTATTTTGAGAATGTTTATATTCATAAGGACCTGGTGTTGCCGAGACATAGATTATTTGATTTACCATTGATTCAAACTCAGAGAATTTAAGAGGTCTATTGTCCAAGGCTGACGGTAATCTAAAGCCATATTCTACAAGATTTGTTTTTCTGGATCTATCCCCTTCATACATACCACCAATTTGAGGAATTGTAACATGGGATTCATCTACAATAATTAGAAAATCTTTCGGGAAATAGTCAATTAGTGTATACGGCCTGCTTCCCGGTGGCCTATTGCTCAAATGCCTTGAGTAATTTTCTATACCCGTACAAAATCCCATCTCGCTTAGCATTTCCAAGTCGTATCTTGTTCTTTGCTCTAGACGTTGAGCTTCCAATAATTTTTCTTTATCTTTAAATTCCTTTAGCCTTTCATTTAATTCTTCTTCTATAGTAATCAATGCCCGTTTAACTTTCTCTTCTGATGTGGCATAGTGGGATGCGGGAAAAATAGATACATGATTTCGTAAACCTATAACCTCTCCTGTAAGATAATTCACTTCAACTATTCTATCTATTTCATCTCCGAAAAATTCGACTCTAATGGTATTTTCACTTGATGCTGCAGGAAATATTTCTAACACGTCTCCTCTTACTCTAAATGTCCCGCGAACAAAATTGATGTCGTTTCTCATATATTGAATATCTATTAGCTTCCTCATAACCTCATCTCTATCCCTTATCATTCCCGGTCTTAGAGATACTACAAGATTTTCATAATCTATCGGATCTCCCAATCCATAGATGCAAGAAACAGAAGCAACTATGATTACATCCCTTCTTTCAAACAATGACATGGTTGCAGAGTGACGTAATTTGTCTATTTCATCATTTATTGAGGAATCTTTTTCTATATAGGTATCTGTTTGGGGTACATATGCTTCAGGCTGGTAATAATCATAATAGCTTACAAAGTATTCTACAGCATTGTTTGGAAAAAACTCCTTGAATTCACTTGCAAGCTGATAAGCAAGTGTTTTATTATGCGCAATTACCAATGTAGGCTTTTGCACCTTTTCAATTAAATTTGCCATGGTAAATGTCTTCCCGGAACCCGTTACTCCAACCAATACCTGATGTTTCAAATTGTTATTTATTCCGTCAACAAGTTTATCAATTGCTTGGGGTTGATCACCTGTAGGTTTATAATTGGATTCTATTTTAAATTTATTCATTTAATCACCTCTAGGTTTGAACATTTGTTCCTAATATAATTATTATATAATAATATATAATATTGTCAAAACTTATTTTATAAAAACAAACGAAATACAATTGAAGACAATTCATAATGCACAGTTCACAATGCACAATCGACCCTTGGGTCGTCCTGAGTTGGGCAGGATTAACTTAACTATCGAGGGATCTCCGTTTTTAAGATAGTGAAGAACTAAGAGAGAAGAGTTATTAGGGTCGAACTTTAGGGTCTTTAAAATAATTCACTTATAGAACATATATGGTTTTAGATGCAAATTCACAATTTTATTTATATTAATATTGAAGAAAAACAAGTTATATTGTAAACTATTAGAAGAAGGGAGGTATTCTAATGAAACACATAACGAAATTAGGCTTACTTATCATTTTAACACTATCTTTAGCCGGATGTAAGGCAATAGAAAACTTACCTCTATTAACAAAAGATACCAATGCTAAAGCAGAAACTGAAGGCGGCGAAGAGATTGAATATAGCCTTGAACAGGTCGTACTATCAAAAGGATATCAAACAATTGAACCAAATGTAGAAATAGTGAAGAAAAAAAATAAAATAAAACTGCTTGCCTCCTTGGGATTGTTGGAATCATCAGGTGCACAGATAGACAAAATCGTTAGAAAAGGAAATATTGTAAATATACATGTTATAAATGAGACTGATGAGAAATCGACTCAGCTGGCAGTTCCTCAAATTGTAATAGATATAAATCAAAAACTAAAGGACATAGATGATATAAAATTTAATATTATAAATGAAAATTATAAACCCTTGAGCATTAAACTTGGATTAAATGATGTAATAAATAAAATAAATTCAGAATTTAAAGTTTCCGCCAATACAGCTCCGGTAATAAATTTATTAAATATAGATGACAGTATCATTTGGGATATAACTTACAATAGTATTTTTGATAGAAATAATCCGGAAACCCCCTTAGTTAATCTATCGGTTGAAATTGATGCAAATAGTGGAAATATTTTAAAATCGACAAAGAGTTTTATCTCTTCAATTGTTGACGAGGGTCATGTACTAGACTATATAGATGATAAATATATTCTTTATAGAAAAAAAGAAAATGATATAGAAAAAAATATTGATACTGAAAGCCTATGGATTTATGATATAGAGAATAATGAAAGAGGTTTATTATTTAAATCCAATCAAAAAATACAATCAGCAATATTTAGCCCGGATTTGAAAAGCATATCTTTGGTTGAAAACAATGATAATAAGAGAGAATTGTACATAATTCCAATAGATGATGCGAAGGCTTACAAGGTTATTTTCAATGATCCAATAAATCCTCTATCCGTAAACTGGAAGGATAATAACAATTTATATATAATAGATAACAACGAATCATCAAGTATTTACACTTATAATTTAAGAAATAATGAAACTAATCTAGTAAATACCTATGATTTAAATATAATCGGTATTAAGAATATAAAAAGCAACGCGATTATCACTGCCTTAGAAGAAAATAAATTAAATAAAAAAATTATCTTTACCAACAACTGGCAAGATCTTAAGTTTGTTGATTATGGCTTTAATGTAAAATTTATTGATGAAAATAGAATCTGTTATTTAAAAAATACTGAGAAAGAAGATAAAAATGCGCTTTACATCTACGATTTAGATACAAATAAGAAAATGGATGTTATAGATTTAAATCTATCGAATTATTCAATTATCACTGAAAATAAGCTTCTTTTAATAGAAAAAAATCAAAGCAACAACGATTATACTGTCCATGGCTATGACTTAGGGGATGAAGTATTAACAACAATCAGTAACATAAATAGCGACAACGTCTACTATAACATCGAAAAAAATTTAATATATGTAAATTTGACCATTCCTTTTGAAAATGAGAAACATGAATTAATATATGCTGTTGATTTGAAGAAATTGTCAGCTACACCCTAGGAACAACTAATATTCCTAGGGCCTTTCTTTTTCCTTTATACGTTTTTTCAGTAATTCCTTTTTTTCTATTAAAATAAAGTATTTTAGTATTCCCGCTATTTAATAACTCTATATTGTTCAAATCTCTATCATCATATACAGTTACACCATTGATGCTAATTATTATATCTCCTATTTCAATCCCCATATCCTTACCAATGCCATTGTTAAGAATATCAAGTACCCTGACTCCTTTTATTGGAGGCGAAAATATGGGGACTCTATTTTGTTCAATTAATTTATTTATATAGATTATAAATTCATGCCCCAAAATAGCAAATAAAGGCGGAATTACCGGATTCAAAATTGATTTGGTTATAAGCAATAATATAGAACTATATATCAGCATCAATATCCCGCTAAAAATTCTCTTGTTCTCTGGATAAGATAAAGTAAAATCTCCATAATTTAAAACTGCCATTAGAGTAACCGGCTTAATTAGGTCGTGACCAATGAATACTACAAAAGGTATTGGCCAAAACCGATTCATACTAAATCCTCCCACCGTTATATCCTCATGTTGGAAGAGTGTGGGCTCTCTATCTTTGCTTCCGTTTATCAGTACCAAAATACTCTCTACTATATGCAATGTAGCTGCGACTAACATGATATCTCTATTGTCAATCCTTGGATATCCAAATATTATGCTTGAAAGTGTAATCAAACTTCCTGAATAAGCAAAACACATATACCTTGTATCTATCATTGAAAGCAAAAGCGATATTGCTAAAATATACATGTAGTCCTTAGGAATAATTACAACTTCTAAATATATAAATGCTATTGTAGTTACAAATCCGCCCAATATGCCATAAAATAGAGAATTAAGTGTCCTCACCAACGTTGATCTTGAGGATTTAAATTGATTATATTGATAATAGATTATGGCAAAAATTATAATAAAAAAAGGAGATAATAGAGTATTTTTAATATCAATTAATGTAAAATACATAATTTGATATAATCCGTTCATACCTATTCTCCTTTTTTTATTATTCTTTATTATGCAAAACTTATGCACATCTTCTAATCAACTCTTCACTATCTTTTCGATTGTACATTGACACCGAAGGTATCATTCTAAACATAGTGAAGAATCTCTGTTTAATGACTCCATAGCTCAGCCCAATACCTCTTACCTTTTACTTATTACCTACCTTTTAAAGGTTGAGATCCTTCGCTTGGCACTCAGGATGACAATAGCAGTGATTATCCTGCTTTTCAACTGTTTTTAAACTGTTGTTCACTGTTCACTGTTACTTATTCACTGCTTCTCTCTTCACTCTTAGTTCTTAACTATCTTAAAAACGGAGATCCCTCGATAGTTAAGTTAATCCTGCCCAACTCAGGACGACCCAAGGGTCGATTGTGCATTGTGCATTGTGAACTGTGAATTGTGAATTGCCTTCTATATCTTCCCTTTAATTACTTCAACGGCTTTCTGCAATTGATTGTCTTCACTTATATATCCCGGCCCAATATTTTCTACTCCTTCGTTTAACTCAAGAACAATATCTGGGGTTATTCCAATGCCATGAATATTTGTACCGTTAGGCGTAAAATATTCTGAAACCGTTAATTTAATTCCTGATCCGTCTGATAATTCTCTTATTCTTTGTACGACTCCTTTCCCAAAGGTCTTTGTTCCTATTAATTCTCCTCTTTGATGGTCTTTGACGGCTCCCGCCAATATCTCTGAAGCACTGGCACTCCCCTCATTTACCAGCAACACAATAGGTATTGTAATTTGATTCTTATCGGATTTTAAATATTCCCTAGTCCCATCTTTCGTTTGGGTATATACAATATCTCCGGCTCCCAGAAGTTCATCTGCAATCTCTGCACACACATTCAAAAGCCCGCCGGGGTTATTCCTTAAGTCTATAATTAATCCTTTAATATTAGATTTTTCTAATTTTGATAGATTCTCCTTAAAATCCTTATAGGTTAACTCATCGAAAGATGTTATTCTTATATACCCTATGTTATTGTCTATAATATTTGATTTTACAGTAATTAATCTAATCTCTTCTCGAACTATATCTAAATCCAATGTTTGATTATTTCCTTCCTTGTCTAATCTCATAATGGTTATGGTCACCTTTGTTTTAGGTTTACCTTTCATTACTTTTACAGCTTCATCCATATTTTCTGCTGAGTATTCTACTCCATTAACCCTAATTATCCTATCACCGGTTTTGATTCCCGCTCTCTCTCCTGGAGTATCTTCTATTGGGGAAACCACAGTAATCAAATTATCCTCTCCCGGTGTTACTATAACTCCAATTCCTCCATAAACTCCTGACGTTTCTTGAGCAAAGCTTGCAAATTCATCCGATGTCATATATACGGAGTAAGGGTCATTTAGAGATTGCACCATTCCTTTAAGTTGACCCTCTAACATTTTTTCATCATCAACTTCTCTTAAATAATTGTTTTTAATATAAGTTTTTATATTTTGTACCTTAGATATCTCACGACTTTCATTTATTTTATTCTCATTGCCAAAAGACATTCCCAAATCAATACCACCGGAAGCAATATTTGTGAGTCCAAAGGTTATAATATTTGTAATAAGTACAGCTACTACCATCAACGTGATGGCTCTTTTCTTTGACATTATCTCCACCTCTATTTTTTAGGTTATGTGACTATTTTATTAAATATTTCATTGTATTATACCTTAAAAAGAAAAAAGGGGATTTATCCCCTTATGCAAGTTTTCTTTATTTAAACCACGGCATTGGATCTACATAAACACCATTTTTCCTTACTTCAAAATGGCAATGCGGTCCGGTGGAGTTCCCTGTACTGCCTGCCTTAGCTATTGTTTCTCCTCTTTTCACATTCTGTCCTACTTTTGCAACTAAGGATGAATTATGCCCATAAAGGGTTACAATCCCTCCGCCATGTTCTACCATAACTGCCTTTCCATAACTTCCAAGCCAATCAGAGTATATTATTACGCCATCCGAAGCAGCCATTACTGACGTTCCCGTCGGTACCGGTATATCTATACCTGTATGTAATTTTTTTGTTTTAAATATCGGATGAATCCTATACCCATATGGTGAACTTATTCTTGTATATCCTGCAGGAACAGGCCATCCCATTTTACCGCCGGAATACGGTCCTGTGTTTCTTTGCAATTTTACTATTTTAGACTCTATAGCCTTTGCTTCTTCGTTTAATTGATCATAAGCTTTTTCATATTCTTTTATATCTTTTTGCAGCCTAGACATTAAATTTTCTTTTTCTCTGGTTGCCACTTCCAAGTCCTTTTTTCTGGCTTCTATTTTTACTTTTGTCGCTTCAACAGAGGCTCTTTGTGCTTCTAATTCAGTCTTTTTTGAGTTTATAATATCCCTTTGTTCCTTCATATATGCTATCAGTTCTTTATCATGATCTGCAATGGACTGAATCATTTCTTTTCTGGACAAAAAATCCTTTATATTCCCGGAAGACAGTAATACTTCCAAATATCCTACGTTACCGTTTTGATACATTACCCTTACTCTTTTATTAAACAAGTCTTTTTTATTATCAAGTTTTTTCTCAGCATCATGCAATTCTTCCGTGGTTTTTTTGATATTATTATTCAATTTGTCTAATTGTTTCCCAACATTTTCCAACTCAACAGTTGCATTATCCAACTTTAAATCTAATTCATGAATTTGCTGAGACACATCCTTTTTCTGATTATGAGTTGAATTTATCTGATCCTTTGTTTGTTTTAATTTTGAATTTATATTTTTTTGTTGATTCTTTAGATTGTTTAGATTATCCCCATAGACCTGTACAAATGTTAATGATAAAATAAGCATTGTCAGTAAAATCGTAAATAAACTCTTCTTTTTCATTTGACTCCCCCCTAAACATTTAAAAACCGTTTTAAAGAAACAATACTGCCTAATGCCCCAATACCTACTCCTAATGTAGCAAACATTATAGCTATGTCATTAAAGATATTTTTTGGTTCTATCAAATAAAATGTAAACATTGAATATAATTTCTCATTTACCGCATCAAATAAATACCCATATCCGTAATATACTATAAGTATAGATATCAATGCTCCGCAGAGTCCAAGCAATATCCCTTCAATAATGAAAGGTCCTCTAATATAATTGTTAGTTGCTCCGACATATTTCATTATATTGATTTCCCTCTTTCTTGAAGTTACTGTTAATTTGATGGTATTTGAAATTATAAAAACCGATACAAAAACCAATACACCTATTATTGCCAAACCACCAAAGCGTATATAATTTGCCAGTACCATTAGTTTGTCAATGATTTCTTGATAATAAGTTATATTTTCCACTCCTGCTAAACCACTAACCTTATCAACAATTGATTTTGCATACTTTATATCTTTCAATTTGATAATATAGGAATTTGGCAGCGGATTATCATCTTCCAGCCCTTCTAATAAATAAGCATCCTCGTCCCAATCTTTTCTAAGGATTTCAAGGGCTTGTTTCTTTGACTCATATGTAACTGATACTACACCTTCACTATTTTTTAAAACATCTGCTATATTATTTACATCCTCTTCTTTTGCTTCATCAGCCAAAAAGACTTGGACTTCATCAAATTTAGTCTTAGTATCCAACATTATATTGTTTATACTCAAAATCAAAATCAAGATTACACCCAATATCATAAGTACCGCAGTGATTGATGAAACAGAGGCTAACCCCATCCCTCTATTTCTCCACATACTTTGAAAGCCCTGTTTAGTAATATTTTTAAATATTCGAAACTTCAAGCTCATAACCTCCCTTTTCCTCGTCTCTTATAACTTTGCCGTCTTCTAAGGTTATAACTCTTTTCTTCATAGTGTTTACAATCTCTCTCGCATGAGTTGCCATCAAAACTGTTGTACCCCTTCCATTTATGTCTGAAAGCACCTTCATGATTTCCATCGCAGTTTCCGGATCTAAATTGCCGGTAGGCTCGTCCGCTATTAGAACCGGAGGATTATTTACTATTGATCTTGCTATGGATACCCTTTGCTGTTCACCCCCGGATAACTGATCGGGAAAGCTATTTGCTTTTCTGCTTAAATCCACCAAGCTCAATATCATGGGCACCCTCCTGCGAATTTCCTTTGGATGCGCTCCTACTATTTCCATGGCAAAGGCGACATTTTCATAAACGGTCTTATTTGTCAGAAGTCTAAAATCTTGAAATACCACTCCAACCTGTCTCCGCAGATATGGCACCTTTCTGTTTGATATCTTGGTAATATCCAAGCCATCCAATAATATATTGCCTTCCGTAACATTTTCTTCTTTTAATAACAATTTAACTAATGTAGATTTTCCAGCTCCGCTTAAACCTACTATAAATACAAATTCACCTTTATATATTTCTAAATTTATATTTGAAAGAGCTTTAACACCATTTTTATATTCTTTGCTTGCATTTATAAATTTTATCAAAGTTTCACCCCAAATATCATAATAAATCAGTTTATGTATTATTCTTTTCCTTAATGTTATATTATAATATAAAATGAAAGATAAATAAACTATTTGAGGTGAATTAATTGGATAAAACATTATTAAGACGTCAAATTCTGGATAAAAGATCCAAATTAGGGAAAAATGAACACGAAATTTATAGTAATTCAATCTTAAACTCTTTATTAAATTCAGCATACTATAAAAATTCCAAAACTATAATGACTTTTGTGAGCTTCAGTGATGAGGTCGATACTCATGAATTAATAAAAGCCGGAATAAGGGATGATAAAAATCTTGTAGTTCCGATAACTATTAAAGAAACTAAAGAATTAAAGCTATCTTTAGTTACTAATTTTAATGAATTAGAACCGGGATATTACAATATCTTAACCCCGAAAAAAGAATTTATAAGATATAAAGATCCGGAATTAGTGGATCTAATTATTGTTCCGGGGGTAGTTTTTGACCGAGAAGGCTATAGAATTGGCTATGGTGGAGGATATTATGATAGGTTTTTATCCAAAATAGATAAAAATGTTCCCAGAATCGCTATAGCTTTTGACTTGCAAATAATTGACAAAGTTCCCAGAGAATATTATGATATACCAGTTGATTATATAATTACTGAAAAAGAAATAATAGATTGTAACAATTCACAGTTCACAGTTCACGATTCACAATTGTAAGTACAATTAAGAATAGGCAATTTCCTGATTATACTCATCCTTAAACTATAGGGATGCTCGTAACAATTAAATGAAATCAAAATATTTTATTTATAGTAATTTTATGGTATAATCATAATGGATTTAAATTTGAATTCTAGGAGGAAATACAATGAATAGGACTATTGGCACTACAATAAGAGGAATAAGAACCCCCATAGTAAAGGAGGGGGATGACTTAATTAATATTGTAGTTGATTCATTACTAGAAGCTGTCAAAACTGAAAATATCACACTTAAACATAAAGATGTAGTAGGCATTACAGAATCACTGGTTGCACGTGCCCAAGGAAATTATGCTACCTCAGAAGAAATCGGAATAGATGTTGCAAATAAATTTCCAAATGAAATCGGATTGGTATTTCCTATATTGAGCAGAAACAGATTTTCTATACTTCTAAAGGGTATTGCCAATAGCAACAGAAAAATTCACTTGCTGCTAAATTATCCGTCTGATGAAGTCGGAAACAGCCTTATGGACATAGACGAAATGGATAAAGCAGGAATCAATCCATATTGTGATGTCCTAACAGAAGCTGATTACAGAAGATTGTTCGGAGAAAAAGTATTACACCCTTTTACAGGTATAGACTATGTGGATTTGTATAAAGAAGTTGCAGGAGATAATATAGAAATTTATTTTTCAAATGACCCCAGAACAATATTAAATTACAGTAAAGATGTTTTAGTTGCAAATATACATGAAAGAAAAAGAACCAAGAGGATTTTAAAGGAAGCTGGAGCAAATATAGTTTTAGGTCTTGATGAGATACTCAATTCACCTGTTGGCGAAAGCGGATTTAACCCTGAATATGGACTTCTAGGAACTAATTTGGCCTCGGACAATGAGGTTAAACTGTTCCCAAGGGATTCCCAATATTATGTGGAAGAAATTCAAAGATTACTGTATGAAAAAACTAACATAAATTTAGAGGTTATGATATATGGTGATGGCGCGTTTAAGGATCCAATCGGCAAAATTTGGGAATTAGCTGACCCTGTAGTATCTCCGGGGTATACAAAAGGCCTTGTAGGTACTCCGAATGAATTAAAACTTAAATATCTTGTAGATACCGAACTGCACGAATTTAAGGGAGATGAAATGATATCCCAAGTCAAAAAGAAAATCTATAGTAAAGATGTAGATTTACTTGGGCAGAAAGAATCTCTGGGTACAACCCCCAGAAGAATTACCGATTTACTTGGAAGCCTCTGCGATTTAACTAGTGGCAGCGGAGATAAGGGAACACCTGTGGTATTGATTCAAGGGTATTTTGATAATTATGCTACAGAATGATTTTGAATGATTTTAAAAACTCAGTTTAGAAATCTAGACTGAGTTTTTTGTTTAGTAGGATGGCATAGAGAGCATTACAATGGTATAATATTAATAATTGTGAATTGATTTAGGTTCTTCATTGTGAATTGTGCATTGTGAATTGTGAACTGTGAATTGTGCATTGTGAATTGTACTGAGGATGGTGATAAAAATGACAAATGTCCTGCACCTTATCAACTATTTAGGTGGCGGTGGTTCTGAAATATATATTTATACTCTGGCTAAAAAATTACATAATAATCACTGTAAATTTTATATTGCCTATTCAGAAGAAGGCAAAGGATTAAAGCTGTTTGAAGATTTAGGAATCGAAACCATTAAATTGCAAATGAATAGCCCTTTTGATATAAAGGCTGCTAATGAATTAAAAAAAATATGCAAAGAATTGTCAATTGATGTGATTCATACTCATTTCCTGAGAGAAAACTATATAAGCATCTTGTCTAAACTTCTTGGAAATAAAGTTAGAGTCATAAATACAAGACATATGTTAGATAAAAATTCTAAATCTGTAATCTCGATGAATAAGTTTTTTACAAGGTTTAATGATTCTATTATTGCAGTTAGCTCCAGTGTAAGGAATCAAATGATATATGATGAGGGATTAAATCCAAATAAAATCAAACTGATTTACACGGGAGTTGATTTAGAAGAATGGAGTAAGCCTTCCTCCTTGAATTTTAGAGATGAATATAAAATTCCGGAAGGAGAAATTTTGATTACGACCATTGCCAGATTTTCAAAGGAAAAAGGCCATGAATTTCTTATCAATTCTATAAAGTATTTTAAAGATTATATCAAGACAAATAATCCGGAGTTTAAATTCAAATTTGTATTAGTTGGTGAGGGTGAACTTTTTAATGATATAATTGATAAAGCAAAAGACCTACAGATTTATGATGATATAATATTTACAGGCTATCGCAGAGATATAAAAAATATATTGAAAAGTTCAGATATTTTTATTTTGCCATCAAATAATGAAGCCTTTGGACTATCTATTTTGGAAGCCATGGCTGCTGGACTTCCGGTAATTACAACCAACAGTGGCGGAACAAGGGAAATAATAAACAAAGATTTTGATAATGGAATTATCATCGAATATGGCGAAATACATAAATTGTCAGAATCGCTAATAGTTTTAATTGAAAATAAGGAATTAAAAGAGCAGTATATTGCAAATGGGTATAAGACTTTAAGTACACACTTTAATATAGAAAAAACAATTGAAGAAACCTACAATCTTTATAAAGGAAGGGATATTTAGATGATTGATAAAAACGGAAAATTGTTTGGAAAAATTAGCATAATCGATCTAATTATTATAATTTTAGTAATTTTAGCAGGAATATTTGCAGTTAAAAAATTAGGAATATTTACGCCAAAGGGAAATGTTACTGACAGTACTGATAAAATTCAAGTAGTTTTTTATCAAGAAGAAGTAAATAGCTTCACTGCAAATAATGTCAAATTAGGGGATCCAACCTCAGAAACACTTCAAAATATGAGTTTTGGAGCCGTAACAGATATTCAAACTGAGGATTCAGTTTCATGGGGAGAAGATAAAGACGGAAAACAAGTCAAATCCACCAAGAATGGGTTTAACGCGGTATATATTACTACCGAGACCAATGGAGTAATTGGTCCAAATGGTATAAATATTGGCGGCTCAAATTATTATATCGGTCAATTTATAACTCTTAGGGTAGGTACATCCATTTTTTATGGAAGAATCTATGATGCAGCTAAAATTTAGGAGGGATAAAAATGAAAAAAAGAAAATTCACTTGGATAGATTTAATTATAATAGTAGTTGTTGTAATTGGCATAATTGGATATAGAAACAAAATAGCAAAAGCTAATGTGTCCACTCCTAATACTAATAAGGAAAAAATATTGATAACATTTTATATTGAGGAAATCCCCGACTTTGCCATAGATGCAATAAATATAGGCGACCCGGTCAGAGAATCAATCCAAAACGCTTATTTTGGAGAAGTCGTGGATATAAATCCAGGAGATTCCATCTATTGGGAAAGCAGAGAAGATGGGCAGCTAGTACCTTCCAGCAGAGAAGGCTATTCTTCCCTTTATATTACTATGGAAGGCACAGGAATCATTAATAAAGATGGAGTATCCATAGACAAATCCGTTTATTATGTAGGTCAAACAATCTCACTTAACGCTGGGAACTCACTGCTTAAGGAAGGCAGAATCTCAGAAGTCAAAATAGCAGAATAGTGGTGAAAAAATGGTTGAACATTTCAAGCAAATGATAAATAACAGTAAATTTATTAGCTATTTAAAAGGTCCCGATATATTTCAAAATCTATGGGTTAATAGCTTCGTATTTAGAATATTGAATACAATTGTTAATCTTCCCATTAAATTTTTAAGAAAAATATATTATAAATGGAATAATATATTTTCAAGTAGTTTTTTCTTAAGAATTTTAGATTATTTATGCGAAAATTTTCATCATATATTAGGTTTGTTCTTAATCATAAATATGATAATTCCGGATCATAGATGGTATAACAAATATGGGGTAATTCTTACCTTATTAATTTTTATAATGTTTTTATTCAAAGCTACTATTAAAAAAGACATAAATATAGATTTATCTCAAATAGATTATATGGCAGTGATTTTTTTCTTAACTATATTTATATCAGCGATTTCATCTCTGTTCCCTAAAGATAGTCTGAATTACTTAATTTATTATTTTATTACCTTCTTATCTGTTATTATAATTGTATGTTCAATAAATTCATATGAAGAACTCGATGCGTTGGTTAAATTCATGATGTTGGGTGTATTTCTAACAGCAATATATGGGATTTATCAGTGGAAAGTTGTAGGAATAGAAGTTAATCCTTCTTTGACAGATTTAACAATAAATCAGGGCGTAGGCGGTAGAGTATATTCTACAATGGGAAATCCAAATGTTTATGGTGAGTTGTTGGTATTGACACTTCCCTTCTTTGGATCTATTATCCTTAATGAAAATTCTTTTTTCAAAAAGATTTTTTGGATTATTCTTTCCCTTCCGATATTGTTGGTGCTGCTGAAAACAAGCTCCAGATCAGCTTGGATTGCATTTGCAATAGCTGTATTTATATTTATTTTTCTTTGGAATAAAAAATATACTCCATATCTTATATTGTTGGGAGTAGTAGCTTTACCTTTCTTGCCCTCATCTATTTATAAAAGGATATTAACTGTATTTAATCCGAATGATACCTCTTTGAAATACAGAAAGCAAATTCTAGGGCCTGCATTTGCTATGCTAAGGGATTATTGGCTTACAGGTGTTGGATTAGGAAGTAGAATAGTAAATATTATATACCAACGATACAAAAGCTTCGGACTTACCACTGTGGCTCATACTCACAATTTATATGTGCAGCTATGGCTGGAAGCTGGTATATGTGCTATAGTTTCTTTTATGCTAACAATTTTTAGACTAATCAGAAATACATTTGTAGCTATTAAAGAAAAAAACAACCCTTCTATTAATAATATACTGATTGCGTCCTTATCTGGTATTCTTGGTCTATGTGTAATGGGATTTGCAGATCATATTTGGTTTTATAATCGATTATTGTTTATGTTTTGGATAAATATATCTATAATCTTGGCATCATTAAAATTATCTAAAATGGAAAACAAGTAGAATTTTAGAAAATGCACTTAGCTAACAAACTGCTGAGTGCATTTTCGGTTAGAATTTAATCTATTTAATCTGCATAATCAAATTTAGCAGTAAAAAACCTCAATTGAGCAGGTTCGTAAACAAATTTAAGCGGTCTGATATCCTCTTTGTGCTTATAAAGGTTGATAACGGATTCAGCAACCACATCCATATGTTTATAAGTATAAACTCTTCTTGGAATAGTAAGTCTTACCGTTTCCAATTTAGGCTTATGATTTTCACCTGTCTTAAAATCTCTTCCTGCTGAAACTATGCCACGTTCCATTGATCTTACTCCGGAGTCAATATACAGTGAAGCAGCCAAAGATTGAGCCGGGAATTGCTCTTGGTCCAGATGCGGGCAGAACCTTCTTGCATCCAAGAATACTGCATGTCCTCCAACAGGCTCAATTATCGGTACTCCTGCTTCTAATAATCTATCCCCAAGATACCTAACTTGTTTGACTCTGTGCTCTATATATTCATATTGCATTGCTTCTCTAAATCCAATAGCTATAGCTTGCATATCACGACCTGTCATTCCGCCATATGATGGCATGCCTTCGTAAACAACAACGATTTCTTTAGCAAGACCAAATAATTTTTCGTCATTAATGGCTAAAAATCCACCTATATTTACGATGCCGTCTTTTTTACCGGACATTGTAGCACCATCAGAGTAACTAAACATTTCATGCACTATTTCTTGTATAGTTTTATCTTGATAACCCTCTTCTTGTTCTTTGATGAAATATGCATTTTCAACACAACGAGTTGCATCATAAAATACTTTTATGCCATGTTTGGCTGTAATCTCTCTGACAGCTTTCATATTTGCCATGGATACCGGTTGTCCTCCTGCTAAATTTACGGTAACCGCAAGACAAATATAAGCTATATTTTCTGCTCCTTTTTCGTCGATTAATCTCTCGAGCTTATCCAAATCAATATTTCCTTTAAATTGGATATTAAGCCCTGCATCATGTGCCTCATCTCTGATAATATCTACAAAAATACCACCATTTTTTTCTTGATGAAACCTGGTAGTTGTAAAATACATATTTCCCGCAACATATTGCCCCGGTTTGATAGCTATGCTTGATAAAATATTTTCAGCGCCACGACCTTGGTGAGTTGGTACAACATGTTTAAATCCAAATAACTCTTTGATTGTTGCCTCAAGATATAACCAGTTTCTACTACCTGCATATGCTTCATCACCAATCATCATTCCTGCCCACTGAGCGTCGCTCATAGCATTGGTGCCGGAATCGGTAAGTAAATCAATATAGCAGTCCTCTGATTTTAAATTGAATGTGTTATATCCAGCCTCCTTCATTGCAGCTTCGCGTTCTTCCCTTGAAATCATTTTCACAGGTTCTACGCTTTTGATTTTGAAAGGCTCTGCAGGGTATTTCTTTAAATCAAAATAGTTAACCATAAAAATCCTCCTTTATTTATATGAAATCAATGTGAAACTTTGTTATGTATGATTCATCATACATCATTAATCTATCTTTATTTTATATTGCCAAACAATAAACGTCAATGGGAAAACGTTATTTATATCTTTCGTGGCATATTTACATAAAGTAACCTCTAGAATGATATACTTATCATAAATATATGTTCTAGAGGTTACTAAAACTAGTCTACATACTCAATATCCAAATGTATATTCTGCGGCATTGATTTTAAATTTGTTTTTACTACGATAACCGGATATTCATATTCCTGTGACACTATTTCATTTGGACTTGGATCTATAAACTTAGCATATACCACTAAATCAAAGGTTTCATCCTCATTAGGTTCTTTGACAATCTCATCAATATCAACAAAATACCCCTTTGTTTTTTTCTCTCCTCTTGTTACGATAACAAAAATTTCATCTTTATATTTAAAAGTAAGAGCTCTTTCTTCCATAATGTATTTTGGCAATGCTTCCCTAATCTCAGCCGGCAGTTCCTCCATATCCAATGTCTTAAAACTAACGGTATCATTTTTCCCCTTCAATGCTTTTGGTACAATTAATACTCCAAGTATGATTATGATTACTATTCCGAATATCCAATATTTTTTCATATATATCCCCCCTATCTAATCTTAATAATATTTATTCATAGATAAAGGATTATATGCTAAAAGCCCCTAGATATACCAGAGGCTTTTAAATACTCATAATGATGAATTTTTATGACAATAGTTTTAAGGCTTCTTCAACTATATGGTCCACCGTAATATTGAATTTTTCAAATAACTTATTGCTGGGACCTGATGCTCCAAAGGAATCTATTGAAATTGCTTTTCCTTCTAATCCTATATATTTATGCCAGCCAAAAGAAGTGGCTGCTTCCACTGATATTCTCTTTGTAATGTCCTTAGGCAAAACTGTTGTTTTGTATTCTTCAGTCTGTTCTTCAAACAATTCCCATGAAGGCATGCTCACAACTCTAACCCCTATACCTTTTCTGCCAAGAGCTTCCCCTGCCTTATATGCAAGCTGTAATTCGGATCCGGTTCCAATTAAGATTAAATCCAATTTACCTTTTTCTTTCCTAATGATATATCCGCCTTTTAAGGCATCTTTTCCCGTTCCATCAATGGCAGGCAACACTTGCCTTGAAAGCACCAACCCAACAGGCGTATTCTTGCTTGTCATTGCTTTATACCAACCTGCTGCAGTTTCCCTATTATCCGCCGGTCTAAATACTATAAAATTAGGTTGTGCTCTAAATACAGCCAATTGCTCTATAGGTTGATGAGTTGGTCCGTCTTCTCCTACTCCTATGCTATCATGAGTTAAGATATATGTCACCGGCAAACCCATCAATGAAGACAGTCTCATAGCCCCTTTCATATAATCACTAAATACAAAGAAGGTTGAGCCATAAGGCCTTATACCTCCATGCAGATAAAGACCGTTTAATATTGCAGCCATAGCATGTTCCCTTACACCAAAATGTATATTGGAACCTAACAAATTATCCCGTGAGAAATCCTCTCTGTTATTCATATGAGTCTTGTTAGACGGTGCTAAATCCGCTGAACCGCCGAATAGATTCGGCACCTTGTCTGCCAGTCTATTGATCAATACTCCGGAAGCCTCTCTTGTGGACATGTCCTTGTCGAATGTCCAAAACTCGTCGGATTCTAAATAGTCCATAGGGATATCCAAGTTTATCCAATTTTCAAATTCATTTGCAAGTTCCGGGAATTCATTCTTGTATTCATTGTACATTTCTTCCCAACGTTCATTTTCTTTGATTCCCTTTTCTATTACTTCTTTCATATGCTCTCGTACTTCTTCCGGGACAAAGAATTCATCTTGTGATTTCCACTCTAAAAATTCTTTCAAAGAAACTATATTATCCTTTCCAAGCGGCTCACCATGGGCAGAAGATTTTCCCTGCTTTGGAGATCCATATCCTATTTCCGTCTTAATTACTATAAGAGATGGTTTATTTAAATTCTCTTTTGCTAAATTGATTTTTCCTTCAATATCAGAAATATTATTTCCATCCTCTACATATAAAACTTCCCATCCCAAAGCTTCATACCGTTTAGGAACATTTTCAGTAAATGCTAAATCTGTACTCCCTTCAATTGTTATTCTATTTGAATCATATAGTACAATCAACTTTCCCAGTCCTAAAGTGCCTGCAAGGGAAGAAGCTTCATTGCTTATTCCTTCCATTAAGCAGCCGTCACCGGATAGAACATAGGTATAATGATCCATTATATTGTAATTATCCTTGTTAAATTTTTCAGCCATATGAGCTTCAGCCATAGCCATCCCAACTGCATTTGCAATTCCCTGCCCCAATGGACCTGTAGTAACGTCAACACCTTTGGTATGACCATACTCAGGATGTCCGGGAGTGAGGCTGTCTAACTGCCTAAAGCTTTTTATATCCTCTACTGATAGTCCATATTCAAATAGGTGCAATAGAGAATATAATAGCATAGATCCATGCCCTGCGGACAGAACAAATCTATCGCGATTAACCCATTTTGGATTGTTTGGATTGTGTTTCATGTTTTTAGCCCATAAGGTATAAGCCATCGGTGCTGCACCCAAAGGTAATCCGGGATGACCTGATTTTGCCTTTTCTACTCCTTCAGCTGAAAGGATTCTTATGGTATTGATGCTCAATTGTTCAATATTCATTTTTTTCCTCCTCGTTATGTTAGTCTTTTTTATTCTATCACATTTTTAGTGAATATGACCTTTAGCATAAACTTTGGTAAAATCATTTGTCTTTTTATTCTTGAAGGTTCTTTTATTAGACGATAGAACCATTCCAATCCAAGCTTCTGATATATTTCGGGAGCTCTTTTTGAGTTCCCTGAAAGTATATCCATTACTCCCCCATTTCCGATAATAACTTTAGCTTTTATTCTGTTTCTATTTGCATGTATCCACATTTCTTGTTTAGGAAATCCCAATCCCACAAAAATTATATCCGGATTTAGGGCATTGATTTCATCTATGATCTTAAGCTCTTCCTCATGATTTTCTATTCCTAAATGACTTCCTTTAAAATATCCGTGATGAAAGCCTACTATTTTAATATTTGGATAATCCCTATTTATATTTTCAACACAAGATTTAGCTATTCCATCCTTGCCCCCTAGTAAATATAGGCTATACCCATTTTTATTGGCGATTTCTAAAAGTTTAACGGATGTATCAAAACCTGTAACCCTCTCCTTTAATGGTTTCTTTTTTATTCTGGAAGCATAAATAAGTCCAATCCCATCGGGAATTACTATGTCACCTTCATTGATTAAATCCCTTAATTCTTTATTCTCTTTTGCTGCCATTACAATTTCCGTATTTGGCGTATAAATTGTCTTGAGTTTATCGCCTTTTAGATTTTCCTCTAAAATCTTTACAATATCATCCAGCGTAGTATTTAATATTTTTACTCCAAATATCTTTATACTATCCATTATTTCACCTACCTAGCAAATCCATAGCCATATGGATATTTTGCAGAGCTTTATCCTTCAAAATATCATCTTGCCTGTCTAAAACTTCTATTAAATCTTTCTTATGATTCCATACATACTCAATATTGTATATCAACTCATCATAGTCCAGATTTTCAACATTTGACATATAGTGCATACCCAAGGAATTAAGAATTCCTTCTACCTTAGGATCATATACCAGTCCAACCATAGGGACGGATTGAGTAGCCGCATATATTAATGAATGAAGTCTCATGGCAATTATCAAATCCAACTTTTTTATTACACCCATCAGTTCTTCAACAGAATATTTATTCTCAAGTACATATGTGTTTCCTTCTTTAACCATTTTCAGTGTTTCAATCGATATATTCAAATCTCCCGGATAGTGCATAGGTATTAAAACTACATATACATCAAATGTTTTAGTTATATAATCTATGGCTTTTGATATTATTTCCACCAGATTTTCAGCACCCTTCCAGCTTCTTATGGAGATACCCACAAGGTTTTTGTCCCTTGGAATTCCTTCTATTTCAAGAATATCATTTATCCTGGATTCATTGGCAGGATCCAATGTAAAAACAGGATCCGCAGTAACATAAATATTTTTATTTTTTACCTTCATTCCTTCAAGATATTTTCTTGAATCGTCATCCCTTAATGTAATTAAATCCACCTTGTTGAGAATTGTTTTGGTCAAAACCCGATTGATTTTCCTATTTATTGGTCCTATCCCATTGGCGTAAATCATAACCGGTTTTTTATATAATTTTGCAATCTGCATTAAAGATAAATAATACAACAATGACCTTGTGCTGGTCACATCTTGAAGCAGACTTCCTCCTCCGCTTATAAATATTGAAGATTTTTTTATAGCTCGCATAGCTTCTTTAAATTTGAATCTATTTACTCCTTTTACGTGATACATAGCTTCCGTCTTTGCAGGGTCCTTTGACAATACATTTATATTTAAATCGCTATTATATTCTTGCAGATCCTTTACTATTGCCTTTAATATTGCATCATCTCCACTATTATCAAAACCATAATATCCCAGCATAAGTACGGTTTCAGACTGACTTAAGATATTTCTGTAAATCTTTAAATGCTCTTCTGCCATAGATTTATATGAGTGATTTTCCTTTACATCAGTAAATAAATTCTCCCCTAATATTCTAATTTCTTCCTTATTATTTGAAAGATATTCAATTCGATTTGCTAATTTATCCTCATCACCTACATCAATTAAATATCCATTATATCCATCTTTAATCAATTTAGTAATCCCGCCAACTTTAGTTGATATAATTGTCTTTTTCATCCTGGCGCCCTCTAGAATTACATAGGGGAAGCTTTCGCTCAATGAGGTCAATACATTGATATCTATAGCATTAAGAAAAGAATACGGATCATTAACAAAACCTAGAAAATAAATATTTTCTTCTAATTTGAGTTCTTTTACAAGGGACTTCAGCCTTTTTTCATCATTTCCTTCACCTGCTATAAGGAATATAATATCCTTCCTGTTTTCAAGCACTTTTTCAGCTGCCCTGATAAATGTCTCATGATTTTTTACCAAATCCAATCTAGCTAATATTCCAACAACAAGCTTTCCCTCATAATCTATATTATATCTTTTAAAAAACTCATCCTTTTCAACAAAGATAGGCTTATTTTCAATATCTATACCGTTATATGCTACAAATATTCTATCCCTTTTAAAACCTCTTTGAACTAACATTTCTTTGAATGAATCCGAGATTGCTATATAATAATTGAATCTTTTCAACGCAAATTTGTTTAAAGTAGTATAAACCAATCTTTTATAAAAATTATCTTTAAAGTCTAATTTATAATCACTATGTATAGTTGTTACCATAGGCTTGTTGATTTTATGTTTTAGAAACATTCCAATGAAATTTGCTCTGGCTCCATGACAATGGATTATCGAATAATTTTCTCTTTTAATCTCTTCAGTCAATCTATTGATGACCGATAAATCTGACCTGGATTTTTGCTCATATACTTCGATGTTAATTCCGGCTTTTTTAGAATCTTCATAAAAGGTATCCTCAATAAAGCAAATAACCTTAGCATCAATTAAATTGCTTAATCCCTTCAACAAGGAAATGATATGTGTTTTAGCCCCTCCAGTATCTCCTCCACTTATTAAATGAAGTACCTTCATCAAATTCTCTCCTTTCGTGAAGATTAATAAATATCTGATTCAATAGGCATTATATGCCAATTCTTTTCCTTAGTAACTATTTCTTCCAGATCCTTATCTCCTGTTAACTCCTTTACAACAAATGCAATATTTGTACGGCTTTTATAAAATCCCAAATTGATTAACATTTGCCTATAAATATTTGAGTCCCCTACCCATGCAAGGGAAAAGTCTACATTGTTTTGTTTGAAATATTCTTTAACTTTTAAATATATTGAACTTAAAACATTATCATTTATCCCAAGCATGTCAACAATATAGCCTACTCGTAACTCAGAGTCATTTTTTTCTTTGCTCGTTTGTATTTTTATTATCATATAGCCAACCAACTCTCCATCTAAATATGATACAAATGTGGTATATTTAAAGGTTGGATGGCTTTTTATTCTCCAATTTAAAAAATCCTTAGTTCTTGGTGTCATAAGTGGTAAAGAGCCTTTAAGTTTTTCCCAAAGTAAATTGAAATCATCATTAAATTCATCTATCTGTTTTATTTCATATTTAGCTTTTGGTCTTACTCTTAACTCCTTGTATAAAAACTTAGTCACAACAATGCTTGGAATTGAGATCAACTTAGCAAGAAACTTGTTTTTAAATTTGCCTTTTAAAAAATTATCCAAACTATATACCCTTATGAATATGGGAATATCATCAACAATTGTAGCTCCTAAGCGGTCGGTTAGCCCTATTAAAGCACCCAATATGGGGAATCCATATCTAAATGTTATTTTCTTCTCTATACCTTTTTCATAGGACTGTTTGGCTAAATTCGTATAGATACCCTGTCTTCTATATTCGTCGCTGACCATGGAATCTATAGAGTACCCACCGAGCAATTCTTTGCCTTCATAATTTATCGTTGATGGAAGTAAAGTAGTTTGACCTATGATTTTATTTTCCTCTTCAGCTAAACAAATAATCGCTTCCCCTGAGGGAAAATCTTTATATTGCCATTCCCAATACTCCTCGTCTCTATCGCTTTTAAAAATTTCATTGAATAGAGATATTATTTCCTTTTCATCGCCGTCTCTATATTCCCTGTATTTCACCAAGCTACGTCACTCCTATCTAATATCATACGTTCCTCTGACCATAAAAATTGCGTCCGCCGTAACATAAACACCTCTTCCATCGTCCCTAGGAACTATAATGAGATGATTTGATGGTATATTCAAATCTTTACCTATATCATTCCCAGCTGTTACGTCAGATAATCCTCCTAAATCACTTACAACGGCTTTCCCTTTTCCGCTTCTTAGAATGATTTCTGTTCCGGAATACCCTATTAAAAATTGTCCCTTTCCCAGTTCTACTACTTCTAATTCATTAGAAGAGCTTGTACTGCCATTGATATTAGCAATCTTATTATCAATATAAGTCTTAACCTGTTCAATGCTATTGTTTAAATAGCTTAATGAAATCAAAGGATCTTCATTGGACCCGGGCTCTGAAAACACAGCCGTAGCTCCTAATAAACAAACTGCAGCTCCTATTGTTATAAAAGCTTTTTTAATTTTCATATAAAAAACCTCCTTATCAATTCACAGTTCACAGTTCACAGTTCACAATTTCACAATTCACGGCTTTCTTAATTGTGCATTGTGAATTTACAATTGACTATATTATACTATATTCTGCTAAAAAAAATAAGCATTATATACAAATGCTTATTTTTAAATATGTATTGAGGTGGTTAAAGATGTATCAAGCCTATACTTATCTTTAGTGCTTCGTCTACTTGCTTCATCATTTCCTCATCAAATTTTCCTATTTTTTCTCTTAATCTTTTTTTATCGATTGTCCTGATTTGTTCAAGAAGTACCACAGAATCTTTAGGTAATCCATATTCCGGGGCAGTTATTTCCACATGTGTCGGCAGTTTCGCCTTATTGATTTGGGATGTTATCGCTGCTATTATTATAGTTGGGCTGTACTTATTTCCAATATCATTTTGGATTACAAGTACCGGCCGTACCCCTCCTTGCTCTGAACCTATCACCGGACTTAGATCAGCATAAAATATATCTCCTCTTTTAACTATCACTTTCTTCACACCCTAATGTGGATTCATACATACATAAATCATTCATATCCTCTTCCAAACCCATTTCTGCTAGGGTTAAATTTATTTGACTCATATCACAATATCCAGTTTTAAGTTCCTCACAGATTTCAAGTTTCCATTTCTCTTTAAAATAATTCAGAAATGAATTGATAATCATATCCGATTTACTATTTTTGATAACTGGCAACATTTGATCCACATCCGTCATAAATTCCCACCCCCTAATTTAATATAAATAAAAGAAAAAATAGTATATAACAATTATATATTGATTGCATAAACTGTGTCAACTTTATATAATTAAAGTTATTCATTATATACCTATTGATTTTCGATATATTCAAAATTTTTGTATTTATATATTGCCCTTGAATTATTATCTTTATCTAATATATTTAACATATATGGTTTAAAATCTTTCTTTTTCAGCCAAAGCTCTATTTCTTCAGTATATTGATTTTTTTCTTTTACGTCAACATAAAATATATAATACGACTCTCCATCCAATTTTTCTTCTTTTATCTTATGAATATTATCCAAGTTTTTAAATATCTCTCCTATTAGTAGACTTCTATTAATTCCTTCGTTGGTTTTCAAGGATATATATTCATCTATAGATGCATGTTTAATTAATATTTTATCTCCCTGATACTGTATTATAACTCCATTTGTTTCTATTGGCTCAATTATTTCTATAGTATATTTTTCTTCGCCTGCATAGTAGCTTTCCTTTATGTTATAGAAACTCTCCTTTTCATCTATAGTAGTAATCATTTCTACTTCTGTTATATATCCGTTATATTGTTCATATGATTTTTTAAACTTATTTTTTATACTTTGGGTTTTATCCCTTGTACAGGACGTCAACAAAAGAGAAATAAAAAGGATTGACAAAAAGAGCCTTTTCAAATAATCACCTCTACCTTACTATATTGTTTAAAGCTTTTGGTATAGCTTGTAAAATATCACTTGCCACAAGTCCGTATTCTCCTTTCAAGTCCTTTGCATAATCTCCTGCTAAACCATGGCTAAAAACACCCAGCCTACAACTATCAAATAACCCGATTCCCTGACAAATAAAACTGATTAGCATCCCGGAAAGTACATCTCCGCTTCCTGCAGTTGCCATCCCCGGATTGCCGGTATCATTTACATAGATATTATTTTTATCTGCAACTATAGTCTTATGCCCTTTTAGGATATTTATTACATTATATTTTTCGGCTGTATATTTAGAATAAAAAATTCGATTGTTTTGGATTTCTTTTATGCTCTTTCCCAGCAATCTAGCCAATTCTCCAGGATGAGGTGTGATAACTATTCTGCCATTTCCCTCCAATAAAACATCCGGTTCATCCGCAATTAAGTTTATACCATCCGCATCCAGTACTATAGGTCCTTTAAAAGTTCTTATTATTTCCTTAACAATATTTCTTCTCGTTTCGTCTACTCCAAATCCCGGGCCAATGCATAACCCATCTAACTCTTTAATTGCCTCATGATAATCATCAATATCAGAAACTCCTTTAATTATGGGCTCTATCAATTTAATGGACATGATATCTTCTATACTTCTATCTACAATAGAATAAACCAATCCGGAACCGCATCTCAATGCAGCGTTTGAAGTCAGATAAATTGAACCTGTCATCCCTTTTTTGCCACCTATTATACCTACTCGTCCATAAGTTCCCTTATGCGTGTCCAACTCTCTTTTTTTCAATATGTGCTTAATATCATCAGGTATATTATAATTATAATCTCCGGATCCAATAGCAAATCCAATAGCATATTCCCTTTCATGAGAAATAGACACTTCAATGGACTTTAAACCTAAATCACTTACAATATCTTCATTGCATAATAACACAACATAAGGTCTACCATTACTATCGTGTAAAATCTCAAAGTCTTTCCATCCAATTTGCCCTATACCCGTTCCGAAAACTTTACTTATGGCTTCTTTAGCCGCAAATAAACCTGCAGCTGTTTCTCCATTATGATTTTTGATCTTTAAATACTCAATTTCATTATCGGTAAATATTTTACTATAGAAACTTTCTCTTTTTGTCTCCATTATTTTTTTTATTCTATCAATTTGAACAATATCAACACCAGTACGAAGCATAAACTACTAACCCCCTATATCAATTAACAATTTCTTTTCTTAATTCTTCACTCTTAACTATCTTTTAAAAAGCGGAGATCATTCGTTACACTCAAGGATGACATAAGCAATGATCTTGGGTCAATAAAGGCAGAATAATCACTGCAGGATGTCATTCTGAACAAAAGTGAAGAATCTCTATTAATGACCCTAGCAACTCTTCACTCTTAATCCTTCACTCTTAACTATCTTATTAATTGTGAACTATCAATTAACATTATACTACAAATTTTAAATTAGTTAATTTTTTTACAAAAAAAATGTCCCATCCGGGACAATTTTTAATGCATTGGTTTAAAATTATTCATCTTGCTATTATTTGAAGAATTCATTTTAGCATTTGAGGATGTATTCATCGAACTGGATGTAGATGATACTGCTGCTGATAAAGTTGATTTTATCGTATCTACATCATTCTGATTAGCTTGGGGTGCAGGTGTATACCAACCTTTTTGCGATGCCATTTGAGAAATCTGATACTGCATCTGTTCCGCTTCATCCCTTAATTGAATCAAGGAGTTTCTAAGCTGCTGATTTGATGTCTCCATTATAGCATGTGTATACGAATTTATACTTGATTTTGTTCCTGTTAATATATCATATACCATATCTCTGTCTTCCATAATATCCCTCCTATAATGAATTTATTAAATTGGTTGCAGTAGTTTGACAATCAGTACTGGATTGTTCAAACATTTGTTTAAATTGCGGATCGGTTATTTGATTTGCATATAAGTTAAATTTAGCGCTCATTGCTATGTGTGCTCCCGCAATTTCCTTAACGCTGTTTAATTCCTGTTGTGTCACACTTTGTAAATTTATGGTATTTTTTAAAGCCATATATATGCCTCCTAATAATTATTTAATCATAATTATTGTGGCACTAATATCTTTTATTATTCTTACAATATTTCCCATTTTAAAAACCACACCAATCCATTTGTATTTAAATAAATCGAACAGTGTGGTCTAAAATATTTTATTAATGTCTTAATTCATCATCTATAATGTCATTTTCTAAAGGATTTTTATATACCGATTGATTTTTAAATTCCATAACCGACTTTTTCACCCTATCTGCAGAAGCTAATGTTCCGGGTCCTGCAATACATCCTCCTGGGCAAGCCATGCCTTCCAACAAATAATTGTTTTTCTTTCCTGCCTTTGCAAGTCTCATAAGCCTAACGCAATCATGTAAATCCGAAGCACATTCCACATTTATTTCTCTTAAAGGATCTAATAACTGAGCAGTTTTTTTAACTGCCTCAGCAACTCCGCCTGCCACAGCATAACCCCTGCCTAATGTAGATGCATCCTGAATCTCTTTATCTACTTCTATTTCGGATAACTCAATATCCTTGGCAACAAATATTCCCATTAATTCTTCAAAGGTAAGGACAAACTGCACATAATCCTTTACATCTTCCCGTAAAGCTTCCAGCTTTTTAGAAATACAAGGTCCTATAAATGTAATAATAGCATCCGGATCTTTTTTCTTAATATATTTTGCGGTTTCTACCATGGGTGATGATGAATCAGAAATATATTCATATTGTTCAGGAAACATCTTTTCAACCATCAATGCCCATGAATTACAGCAACTTGTTCCCATAAAGGGCATTTCTTCCGGAACTTTTTCAATAAACTCCTTTGCTTCATGTAAAGTTGTAATATCCGCTCCTAAACTAACTTCAACTACATCCTTGAAACCCAACTGTTTTATTCCTTCTACGATCTGAATCGGACTAGCCAAAACACCAAATTGTCCAATAAAAGATGGGGCAATTATCGCGTACATATTTTCCTTGTTTTTTAATCCCTTTACAACCTGATAAATTTGAGATTTATCAGCAATTGCTCCATATGGACACTGTATTACGCAACGTCCGCAAGATACACATTTTTCCTCATTTATTTTAGCTCTTCCTAAATAGTCGCTTTCTATTGCATTTACACCGCAAACAAATGCACAAGGTCTGTGAAATTCAACTATTGCACTATATGGACAAGCCTCTTTACACTTGCCGCATTTAATACATTTTTCCTTATCTATAATCGCTCTATCTTTTCCAATAGAAACAGCATTTACTGGGCATACATTGGTACAAGGATGCGCCAGACATTTTCTACAATTATCAGTAACTTGAAACGCTCTAGTAGGGCAAGCTTCACAAGCGAATGTAATTACATTAACTAATGGTAGATTTATTTTTATTTCATTTACATTAATTTCATCAATCCCATCAGTTACTCTGGTAAATTCATTCATATGTCTTGCATCAAGCCCCATAGTTAATCTTAATCTCTCTTCAATAATTGCTCTTTCTCTAAAAATACTTTCTCTATATGTAGCTATCTCACCTGGTATTAAATCATATGAAGCTTTCTCAAGCTCATTAAGGTCTGCATCTTCATAAGCCATTTTAGCAATCAAAGCAAAGACTTTTCTTCTTATATTTACAAGATCAACGTAGCTTTCTTTCATTGGCTCTTATTCCTCCCAAATTAAAGGATTAATCCTTTATCTTTTTATCCATAATCTTTTCCATAACGATCTGACCGGTGGCATTGAAAATAATATCGCCATCTAACATAACTACGGGCGAAATACCAGTACCCATCTTTTTGCAATAACCCATACATGTAACAGGCTCAATTTCCAATTTTTCGTCATTATATTTCTCATCATTACTTTCAAGAATACCCTTTAAATCCTCAATTTGGTCCAGTAAATTCATTGCTCCCAATAAAGTGCAATTTGAACCCATGCATACTTTAATTTTCATGAAACTCCTCCTATTAATCTTTTATACTAAATATCTTTCACAATTAATTATATAACAATATTGTTAAATTATCTACATACAAATGACGGTTTACAATTTATTTAATTATAACACTTTTTACTTAAATGAACAAAGGCAATACACAAATCAATTCACAATCGACCCTTGGGTCGTCCTGCTGTGTACCCTTTGTAATCTAAGGGCGAGACGGGCAGGATTAACTTAACTACCGAAGGATCTCTGGTTTTAAGATATGAAGAGTTAAGAACTAAGAGTGAAAAACAGGAAAGATAGGTAATCGGTAATAAGTAATAGGTAATAGGTAAAACATAGGGCAAAGTGATAAGCAACAGTGAAAATACAGTTGATAAAAGGCAGTATAATCACTGCTGGTGTCATCCTTGAGTGCAACGAGGGATCTACGATTTTAGGGTCAAGCCATGGGGTCTTAAAAGATAATTATAGGTGACATTATCAAAATATAACCACAATATTCTAAAATTTTAGTTGACAAAGCAAATGATAAGATATAGAATAAAATTTAAATTGAAAAGTTTCTATCGAAAACTTAAGGAAATTCTCATTATAAAGTTTAATTTTCCTATTCGTTAGAAAATCATAACTCTTATCCAGAGAGGTGGAGGGATTGGCCCGATGAAGCCCAGCAACCTGTGAAATTACAAGGTGCTAATTCCAACGGTATTTACCGAGAGATGAGAGAGGAACGGCCGCCTCTTTTATCAAGAGGTTTTTTTAATGTAAAAAACAAATGAGGTGTAATAATGATACAAATTGAAAATCTCACGAAAAACTTTATAGTAGGAGAAGATACCTTAACTGCAGTCAAAGAAGTCAATCTTAAAATAGAAAAAGGGGAGATTTTTGGTATTATCGGTTTAAGCGGTGCCGGTAAATCTACCCTTATAAGATGTGTCAATAGACTAGAAGAACCTTCAAGCGGAAAGATTGTTATAGATGGAATTGATATAACGGGATTGGGCAAGGAGGATTTAAGGAAACAAAGGAAGGAAATTGGCATGATCTTTCAGCATTTCAATCTTCTTTCTCAAAAAACAGTATATGAAAATATTGCTTTCCCATTACAATTAGAAAGACAAAGTAGTGAACAAATTGAAAATAGAGTAAACGAACTATTATCTTACGTTGAATTGACAGATAAAAAATATGCCTATCCAAGCCAACTTAGCGGCGGACAAAAACAAAGGGTGGCAATTGCCAGAGCCATAGCTAATAAGCCAAAATTGTTATTAAGTGATGAAGGTACTTCTGCACTTGATCCAAAAACAACTAAGTCCATACTTTCTCTACTAAATAAAATTAGGAAGGAACTTGGACTTACCATTGTAATGATAACACATCAAATGGAAGTAGTTAAGGAAATATGCGATAGAGTTGCAATCATGGAAAATGGAAGAATTATAGAAGTAAATACCGTTGAAAATTTGTTTAAATCACCACAAACTAAGACTGCTAAAAATTTTGTAAATGCTATACCTGAAAATATAGACGATGAGTTTATAAATCCTGATGATTTTCAAGGAAAAATTATTAGACTAAGTTATCTTGGAAATAGTGCAAAAAAACCTATAATTTCAGAAGTTATGAAAAATTTCGATATAAATATAAATATACTTTCCGGAAATATCAACAAGCTGCAAGCAACAAATGTTGGATATCTGATGCTGGAATTCATTGGTGAAGATGATGAAATAAATCGTGCACTTTCATATCTTAAAAATGAAAATGTACATGTGGAGGTGATATAATGGCTGATTTATTTGTACAACCTTTAATGGAAACCCTATATATGGTATTATTCTCTACTATTTTCTCGGTACTGTTAGGATTCCCTTTAGGGGTACTCCTAGTAGTAACTGAAAAGGGCAATATATGGGAACAACCGCTACTTAATAAAATTCTCAATGGAATAATTAATGCATTAAGATCATTTCCATTTTTAATTCTTATGATTTTATTGTTTCCATTGTCCAAACTCATAGTTGGTACAAGAATAGGGACTACTGCTACTATAATTCCATTATCCATAGCAGCTGCTCCTTTCGTTGCCAGAGTTATGGAAAGTAGCTTTAAAGAAGTAGATAAAGGTGTAATTGAATTAAGCCTATCCATGGGTGCCAGTATTCCACAAATTATTTTCAAGGTATTGATACCCGAAGCCATGCCCTCTATTATATTGGGAATAACCCTTACTATAATCAATCTAATCGGATATTCCGCTATGGCAGGAGCTCTTGGCGGCGGTGGCCTGGGAGATTTGGCAATACGTTTTGGATATTATGGTTTTAAAACAGATGTTATGATTTATTCAGTTTTAATTATTGTTTTTTTGGTACAATCAATACAATTTTTAGGAAATAAACTATCAACCAGTATTAACAAAAAATAAATTATTGGAGGAATATAAATGAAAAAAATATTTTCAATTTTAATAATATCTATTTTATCTTTATCCTTATTAGCAGGCTACAGTGAAAAGTCAGAAAAAGATAATGAAATAATCATTGGAGTGTCCCCTGAACCCCATGAAAAACTAATTTCATTGGTAATTGATGATTTGAAAAAAGAAGGTATAGAGGTTAAGACAGTTACCTTTACAGATTATGTCCAGCCAAATATTGCTTTAAACGATGGAGAATTGGATGCAAATTTCTTTCAGCATCTTCCTTATTTAGAAGATTTTGTTGCTAAGCAAAACGTAAAATTGATATCTTTGGGAAGTGTACATGTTGAACCTATGGCATTGTATTCAAATAAATATAATTCTTTGGACGAAATACCCAATAATGCTGAGATCGTAGTTCCAAATGATAGTGTTAACGGGGGCAGGGCATTGATTTTATTGGAGCACAACGGATTAATTAAATTAAAAGAAGGTGCCGGACTAAGTGCTACGGAAAAAGATATAGTTGAAAACCCTAAAAACATAAAAATAACAGCTTTGGAAGCTGCAGGGCTTCCAAGAGTACTAGATGATGTTGATGGCGCTGTAATCAATGGGAATTATGCTTTGGAAGCAGGATTGAACCCGGTTAATGACGGATTAATAATAGAGGATAAAGACTCACCTTATGCTAATATTGTAGCTGTAAGAGAGGGTGAAGAAAATCAAGAAAAGTTTCAAAAATTGTTAAAAGCTTTGCAGTCAGATAAAGTTAGAAAATTCATCGAGGAAAACTATGATGGTGGAGTAGTACCGGCATTTTAATTGTGAATTGTGAATTGTGAATTGTGAATTGTGAATTTGGATATACTAGTTTCGGAGGTGTTTATATGAAAAAAAGGCCTAAAAATTATGACATTACCTTCGAAGATTTTAATGAAGATTCAAATCCAAATTTGGATGAATTAGATGATATAGATTATGTTGGTATTACAGATTACATTTATGAAAATGAAAATCCATATCCCGATGATCCTTTTAATAAGGGATTAGATGCCTTGATTCATTCATCCAATATCATTTTACAAAATCCTAAAGATCCAGAATTATATGATTAAATAATAATCATTGAAATGAAATAAGGATGGAAAGCCCATCCTTATTTTTGTCCAAATATCAACCTATGTATAGGGTGTTCTTTTATATCTATAGCCTTTTTAGGACATAATTCATGACAGCAAAAACATCTTATGCAATTCTTTGTATTAATCTTAGGTTTACTATTTTGCATAGTAATTACTTTAGCAGGGCAATTTTCCATGCATATTTTACAAGATATACATTTCCCTTTATTCACCACAGGCATAGGTCTTAAATAATTGTTAACGAAGTCCTCTACAAATCTCGGAACCCTACCTCCTATAAAGTTAATATTTATAGAGTTAGGTAGTTTAAATGGTTTGACGCCATCACACCTATATTTAAAGGAATTTTTTCTATATCACTAATTTTAAGTAAATTTCTTTTCAAGGATTCGGTTATAGTTGGTACCAACTTATAGTCTATACCAGCAACTTTTACAGCAAAATAATCCAACAAATAAGGGTTTTCAGATGCCATAATCAGTCCTACTTTTCGTATATCTCCCGAAGAAGGTCCGTTGCCTTCCATACATTCAATTGCATCTATAATAAAGAAAACGGGATTTATATATTCACATATATCCAACAACATATTTGCAAAATTATTTGAGTCATTCATCTTAAGATGATAATCCGCTTTAGTTACACCGGGGATAACTCCGAACAGATTCTTGACCGCTCCTGTATAAGTCATCATCCCATGGGTTTTAAGCTTTGCACAGGAAACTACATAATCCACTTCATCGAAAGCTTTTACAATTTTCATATGCTTTACAAATTCTGCATTTTCATTATAAATATCCTTTGAATCTACATCATAGTTTAACTCACAGCCTGTTCTCTCTTGTACTCCAATCAAACCTGATGTTTCATATATTCCTTTTAGTATTCTCTTTGTTAACGGACCACCGGGGCTATCCCCTACTATTACCTGACAATCCAGATCTTGAAGATATCTTACTACGCCTTCTACTATATATGGATGTGTCGTAACTCCATCCTCTGGTTTGTTTTTCTTTAGCAGATTGGTTTTTACCAGAACTCTGCTGCCCTTTTCAATCTTCTTAATCCCTTCGATGCCATCTAGACACTTTTTAACCGAATTTAGCACTTCATTATAATCATATTCTATACATTTTACAATACTGACCATATCCATTTAATTTCCTCTCATAATAAATATTACTATAGATTATAATAGCATAAAAAAAGAGAAAGAGCTCATTCGTTATAAACAAATAGGCTGCATCTTTTTTTGATGCAGCCTATTTGTTGTCAGCTTCTTTACTAGCAACATAAATTGGTATATAAATTCATAATACAAATAAGAAATTACAGTCAAAGCAAAATATCAAGTCATTAAAATTATATAGTAATGCAATGTAATGAGATAATATCTCACTTCCCCTAGAATATTGATATTTACTCATTTACTAATCTTATCATAATTATACACTTAAAGTACATCACCGATAGAATTTTCTTGACTAATATGCGCAATTTGCTAGTATTAGTGCAAAAACACCATAATTGGCATACCAACATCATAAAAATGTTTTCTACTTTAATAACTTACAATTTATTATATATCCCTATACCCCTTTTTATTTCTTTTCTCTAGTGATCCGCTTTCGACATATTATACTTATTTTATGACATTTAGCTTATTTCTCACCCTACCAAGAATGACCATAATGCTTATAGTCACAATTGACAATGCCATAGGTAAGGTTATGTTAAAATATCCTCCGTATAATAATATTGAAATTCCAATCAGTTCAATTGCCAAAATCATTCTTGCCACTTTCTTATATCGTATCACTTGTGAATTAGATAAAGGTTTATTTCCATCCTCTACAGGCACTAGAGCAAATATGATTATCCCACTTAACAACGACATACCTATAACCATAGAATTTGTCCAAGAAGCAGTCTTTACAGCCAAAAGCACTGATAGAATCATAAGTATAGATAGGAAATAACACCTTGTCGGTGTTTTAGCATGATATCCTCCTGCATAGGTTCTCAAAGGAATATAAAATATCATAAACACTAAACTTTCCCTGACCATTTTGAAAAATAAACCGATTAAAATGAAAGTTATAAAGTTTATAATCATTATTATACCTTGATGCAAACCATATGCATAAATCTCTCGATCTTCACGCGGAACAAATCCGTTTTTCATAAGGTAATTCGTTATCTTATCTGCAAATGCTCCTATCATTAATGCTTAGATAATTTTTCTGCTCCCTGCGGCAGCTTAGGTTGATGAATTAGGAAAAAACATGTTGTATTTACATTTGATGAAGTAACTATAAACGCAAAGCTGGCAACTAAACTACTGATATATAATAATATCTTTTTCATTGTCTTCCCTCCTTTCATATTCTTTTGGCAATTTAATAATAGCATTTTTATATTATTCGTGCCGGATATTGTAGAAATTTATATATATTTTTGTAGAAATTTAAAATTATTGGTATAATGTTAATAATTAAAGGAGGGATGGACATGCTAAAAATTGCTATTTGTGATGATGTGGTAGAAGTTACCTCTCAGCTTGATAAAATGCTTATTGAACTTGGTAAAAAGCATTCAGTCCTTGTTGAAATTGATGTTTTTTTCTCTGGAGTAGAACTGCTAAATCATATAATGGATGAAAATTCCTTTGATTTAATATTTCTTGACATTGAGATGGAGGATATGGATGGTATTCAATTAGGCTTAAAAATCAGAAATGATATGATGGATGATAGCACACAGATAGCATATATTTCAGGAAAACAAAGCTATGCTATGGATCTTTTTCAAATAAGGCCGATAGATTTCTTAATTAAGCCTTTGCGTTTAGAACATGTTGCAGAATTATTTCTTACTGCTCTTAGGATTATTAACTCGAAAAATAGCTATTTTCAGTATAAAAAAGGACATACTTACAACAAAATAGAGTCAAAGGATATAATATACTTTGAAAGTGATGATAGAAAGATAAATATAATTACAAAAGATAGCAGGGATTCTTTTTATGGTTCTATGGATTATGTGTATGATAAAGTCAAAAATCTAGGTTTCCTTTATATCCACAAGTCCTATTTAGTAAATAACCTTTATATAAGGTCCTATTTGTACGATAGAGTAATTATGTCTAATAATATAGAACTTCCAATAAGCCAATCCCGAAGAAAATCCATGAGAGAAAAGCTTATTAGATTGGTTGGTGGAGGAGAATAATATGGATTTAAACAATCATCTTATTTATCTGTCATCAAATTTAATAGGTGTATATGCAGTATATAAGCTTATGCATGTATTTTTTAAAGATATAGCCTCAAACAATAAAATAGAGATATTATCTTATTTTTCTTATTATTTCATTATAAGCGCCTTATATTTAATAGTAAATATACCTATCATTACACTTGTAAGTAATATTATATTACTGGCTCTTATTTCATTTAATTATGAAGCTACATATAAAAATAGATTTATAGCAGTATTTTTAATATATTTAATTTTAATGATTTCAGAAACTATTGTTTCTTTATTAACAGGTTATCTGGTCATATCCGTATTTGGCAAAAACCCAGGATATTCATTTTCACTGGGATATATTTTCTCAAAACTTATTGGATTTTTTGCAGCTTTGTTTATTGAAAACTATAGCAATATTAAAAAGGGTTTCGAACTTTCCACAAGCTATTGGTTGTCCATTTTAATTATATCTTTAAGCTCCCTATATATAGTGGTTGCTCTTGTAGACTCACAAATACATACTGTCAAAGCAAGCATAATCATTTCTCTCTTATTTCTGATTATCGTTCTCTTATTTTACCTATATGATGCGCTTAAATCCTCTGCTGAAATGAAGATTGAAAAATCCATATTGGAGCAGGAAAAAAGATACTATGATAATCAATTTTGGCTTATGAAATCTTCTGTAGAAAAAACTGCTTCTCTAAAACACGATATAGCTAACCACATAGGAGCTATCGGCTCCCTTATAAGAGAAAATGAGATCTCCAGAGCTCTAAACTATATAAACCAGCTTGAAAAATACGCCCCCTTTAACAGTAAAATTGTGGAGTCCGGAAATCTTGTGATAGACAGTATATTAAATTACAAGCTTGACTATGTAAAGTCCATAGGCGTAAATACCCATCTTGATATTAAAGTTCCTTCCGATTTGGAGTTGGAATCTTTTGACATGGTTGTTATCCTTGGAAATCTTCTCGATAATTCTGTAGAAGCTTTGAAAAAATTAAAGGAAAACAGAACTCTTTGGGTATCTATAAAGTATGACCGCGGGGTACTTATAATCCAAATCCAAAATAATTTTGATGGAAAGATATCTGTAGGCGCCAAAGGTTTAATAACCACTAAAGATGATAAGGATAATCACGGGCTTGGGCTCAAAAATATAGAGTCCACTCTTGAAAAATATAATGGACTCCTTGAGTATAGCTATACGAATAATCTGTTTAAAGCAGAAGTATTGATGTATATTTAGTTATATTTCCCATTCGCCATGGGTTATTCCCACCTATTGCTAATTTACCTCTTCTATTTATAGATATCATTGATACCTGATTGTCTTTTCTAAACCATCGTAACCTATTATTGTATTTTCAAATATCTTTTTTGCGTCTTCCTTATATTCCTCGGGATTTTCAATAGAAGTGCTAAAATGTGTTAACAATAATTCCTTGACTTCTCCTTTTGATGCTAATTTGGAAGCCTCAGAAAAAGTCATATGAAAGTTTTTCATCGCCTTATCTAAATCCTCATCACTTCCATAAGTGCCCTCACATACAAATAAATCGCTGCCTTTTATAAATTCAGGAATTGCATCTACAGGTCTGGAATCCGTAATATATGATAGCTTAATGCCCCTTCGCTCTTCTCCCAAAACCATATTTGGTTCATATAATTCTCCATTATAGAACACATTTTCCCCTTTTTGAAGTCTTTTCCAAATATCTTGGGGCACATTGTTCAAAGATGCTTTCTCGATAAGAAATTTGGGTGCCCTTGAAAAATAAAAACTGTAGCCTACACAAGGAGATGAATGCTCAAGCTCTATTGTGTCTATAATCATATCATTCTTCCCGTTCCCTTGAAACTCATTTAACTTAAGAAGTTTAGAATCCAATATAAATCCCAATGAAGTCTCAGAATTTTCTATAATATATATATCATAAGGAAGATAAGTTGTTATAAGAATTCCTTTTAGCACAGCCTTCAGCCCATGAGGACCTATTATAATAATAGGCTCAGTTCTGTCACTATTCCCAATAGTGGAAAGCAATCCCGGTAGCCCAAAGATATGGTCCCCATGAAAATGTGTAATACATATGATATCAATGGATTTAAAACCGGTATTCATCTTCCTCATAGCAACCTGTGTGCCTTCTCCGCAATCAATCAATATCTTTCGGCCCTGATAACTTAACAAAAGTGAGGATAGATGCCTATTTGGCATAGGCATTCCACCGCCACTACCTAACAATATTAAATCTAACAATTTAATCATCCCTTTTGTTCATTAAAATACTCACTCTTACGTTCACTAATATATGTTGATTCTAAATAATAATACCAATGCAAGTTTAGTTCTATTCCAGATTAAATTAAAATTTTTAAATCATAGCTTTTAAAGCATATTTTTCTCCATTTATCAAAGTCAATATAAAAATAAAAAGTCATTGGTAATCATAATTTTTTCCCGCCTATTAATATTTAACCATGTAAATAAGATTATATTATATTAGCGCTTTTATTTCACTATATAAAAGCAATTTCTTAAAAAATTACCTTTTTATTCTATAGTTATTATGATTTATTAACACATAATAAAAATGGAGGCAAAAATAAAATTAAGGGAGTGATCTTATGATTTTGAAAAAGAGAATAATACTATTGGCACTATCTTTAGTTTTATCTATACCTGCTGTTTCCTTTGCAAATAATGATTTTGATAGGATTCAAATTTTAAAAAACGATAACGGTAATTTAAAAATGGAAGAGATTCCCGAAGAAACAAAGCTTAAAGTAAAAGAGCTAAAAGAAAAACTAAAAACGGGTGAAATAACAAAAGAGCAATTTCATGAAGAAATGAAAAAATTGTTTCCAAATAAAACCCCAATGTAATGAAGAAGTTCCTAAAAAGGAATTGCCGGAAGAAACCAAGGCAAAACTTAGGGAATTAAAAACTAAATTGTTAAATGGGGAGATTACAGAGGAACAGTTTCAGGAAGAAGTTGACAAAGTATTGCCTAAAAGAGCAATCCCTAAGAGTATAAAACCTAAGGAAGACTAGTCCCTCCAAATGTATATGTTCCGGTGAAAGTAGCTGCATCTAGCTACCTTCACTATTTTTTTATAAAAATCATATATATATCCAAACAATAACACAAATATTGAAAATACAGTAAAGAACACTTAATCAGCATTTCCTCTTAAATTTGCCATAGATGTCTCTTAATGTTACAATTAAATAAGTTTCTTAAAATTATAAGGTGATGGTTATGCAATACGAAAAAATAGTTGAAGGAATATTTTTAAATAGACCAAATAGATTTATTTCTCATGTGTTGATAAATGGAAAAAAAGAAACAGTACATGTTAAAAATACGGGTAGGTGCCGAGAACTCCTTATCCCAGGAGTAAAAGTAATATTAGAGGATTGTTCTTCAAACCCTAATAGGAAGACAAAATATTCATTAATTTCTGTATGGAAAAATGATATGTTAATTAATATGGACTCTCAGGTTCCTAATTTTGTAGTATACAATGCACTTCGCGAAAATAGTATAGATGGGCTTACAAATTTAACTTATATAAAGAGAGAAGTAAGTTTTAATAATTCCAGATTTGATATATATTTTGAAGATGAGGTTAAGAAAGGTTTTATAGAAGTAAAAGGGGTTACTCTAGAAAATGACGGAATATCCATGTTCCCGGATGCCCCGACTGAAAGGGGTACAAAACATGCACTTGAAATGATTGAGGCTGTAAAACAAGGATATAGGGGAATTATATTTTTTCTAATACAAATGAAAGGTCCAAAGGTTTTTAGGCTCAATTGGAAAATGGATAATAAATTTTCAGAAGCTGTAAGGTTAGCTAGTGAAAAAGGTGTGGAGATACTGGCTTACGATTCTATAATAGATAAAAACTCTATATCAATAGGCTCACCTATTGATATAGAGTTGGACAAGTAGTCCTACACTACAGCTTCTCTCCACTGTGGTCTGTCAGTAACGTCTCCCCAATATTCATCCAAACAAATTATTTTACCATTTTCAACTTCAAAAAAAGATGTTGCATATGCACACACATCACTATCTAAGGACTGTGCCAATGCTACACTAATAATCACATTTTGGGACTGTTCAATCCGCTTAATTGATATGTTCCAATTCCCAGGGTATTTGCTGTTTACCAAAATAAACTCCTCGACATTAAAAGATTCATTTGTATTATGCCAACGAATTATTGCATTTTCGTCAAAACATAATTTCACTTTATCCCAATTCTGACTTGCCATTTCATCCCACAAACATACCACAAGCTCTCTTCCGGTCATAAAAAACACTCCTTTGTAAAAATTTACTTTTCTCCTACAAACAACAAATGATTGCTTGCTCCTAAAAATTCAGGTCTTTCACAACAATAAAAGTGGAAATTTAACCATTGAATATAGCTTTCTTCATCCATACTATTGATTTTATCTGCAAAGAGTTCACTTAAACCGTCAGCTGCTACTTCCGATATTATTTTAACATTTGCATTTCTCAATAGTCCTCTGCAATCGTCTATCGTATGAAAAACAAAAGGAAAATCTTCGACCTTAAAACTATTGTGATCATATAAATCACTCAATAAAAAATCGGGAGTATACAAAAATGTTTCAGTAGTGATGACCATATCATTTGAAATAAATGCAAAGAGCATCTTGCCATTAGCCTTACACACTCGCTTTGCCTCTTTTATGCATTGCATCCTATCTTCAATTTTTGTTAAATGATACAATGGTCCAAAACATAGTACAATATCATATGTATTATCTTCAATCATAGATAAATCTAAAGCATTGCCCTGAAATACTTGGATAGGCATGTCCAAACTCACTCTATCTCTAATCTCCTTAACATGTTTTTCTACCAGCTCGACTGCAGTAACTTCATAACCATGTCTTGCAAAATATATACTATATTTTCCTGTTCCGGCTCCTAAATCTAGAATTCTCATTCCTGATCTTAGATGCTTTTCTATTTGCCTTATTGTCGTTAGAAATTCAATTTGTGTTGATTTAGTAGATAGTCTTGTCCCTTCATCAAAAATATCATAAAGAGCAGATACTCTTTCAGTTTCATTTTCTAATTTACGTAAATCTTCTATTTTCACAGTCATCGCCCCTAAGATTATTTTTTGCTATGCTTCTTGTAATCTATCACAATAGCTAAGTTTCAAAAATATATTTATTTTACTATATCATATTTTACTCCAATTTCGCTCAAATAACTTTTTCCATGACTTTAATTTTCCAATTTCTTTCCGGATGAATTGTGCTATTTACCTCCTTTACTGCTTCAAATCCCATTTTAGTCCAAAACTCAAAAGCTTTTTTATTTTGTTCCAGCACCCCTAATCTTAGTCTCTTATAGCCTTTTAATTTCATATCTCTTGCGAATCTATCTATGAAAGCTCTTCCATATCCCTGCCTATGATAGTCCCCATGAATCATTAATAATCCTATATACACTGTATCTTTATCCGGATAGCCTTCTAAATAGTCTACTACTCCAATATTAAGTCCGCCTTTTTTTATCAATTTATAATTTTTGTTTTCTAATTTCAAACCTGGCGGTATCTCGTTTTTATCTTCAATGATAGTTTCCAATGAAGGTTTTTCACCTGATGAGACTTTAAAATATTCTGCATTAGTAACATATATATCCAAAACTTCCTCAAGTAAGCCCTTACTTACTGTAGTTAATGTAACTTCGACAAAATCTGTATTCATGCTTCATTTAATCCTCCAATAATTTTATCAAACTTCTATAATATTAACTATATCATTATGTTGATATTTATCAATAATTTATTAACTATGTAACCCTTTTGTCACCCCAAATACTTCTACCGGTGGTAAAGTATAATTAAAAAGATGCGAAAGGGGTTTTTATGATGAAAAAATATTTAGTATTTATTTTGGCCATAGTAATGGCTGTAGCTGCTGTGATCCCATCATATGCGGATGATGGCTTCGCAGTAAAACAAAGTGTCGTAAAACTTGACGAAGGTTTATGCAATATCAATGTTGCAGTTCCATATTTTGAAGGCTTTAAGGGAGCTGATGAAATCAACACAAAAATAAGAAACTTAGTAATCGATTATATTGGAGATGCCCGAACTACAGGGATAGAATTAGAGAAAATAAAGGAAGAAGCCATAAAGAATGGAGAAACCTTCAATGAAAC
>ENA-UOOE01000144-UOOE01000144.1-fermentation-metagenome-genome-assembly--contig:-NODE-144-length-73781-cov-28.810379_pt1 | contig 73781 bp, 82 predicted proteins | sample MGYA00245776_ERZ724021 | MGnify/ENA primary metagenome ERZ724021 (study PRJEB28704, sample SAMN03018321) | fermentation metagenome | biome: anthropogenic terrestrial biome; feature: soil; material... | reverse complement strand
TAAAATTATTAACAAAGTTTTGGATGATTATTCCGTTTACACTAAAGCATGTTCAAAACCATTTTATCCAGTGATTCCTTTAATATATTCATGTCTGCATGTCCAGTTCTAATAATGGCAGCTAATTCTGTTATTCTCTCTTTACCTGATTTAGGCTCACCTAATTCAATATATCGTTCAATATCAAGTAGTAAAGTCCTTTCCTGTGCCGGTAAATCACTATACGGGGATTCTTTGTCTATATCCCTGATTAGCATTTTTAAAGTACAATGCCACTGTTTTACTTGCTCGGCATCTGCATAGGGAAAATATGTTGTAGAATGCTCCTGTTCATCTAACCCTTTTTTCTTTTCATCATCTAAAAACAGCATGGCTAAGGCGCTTTGTATTAAAGACTTAAGGTGCTTTCTATCAGAATAATCTTTAAATATTCCCTGATAAATATTCTCGATATCTTCCAGCGAAGTTAATGAATCATTCCTCAACATACTAAAAAGAACTTTATAAAATTTATTTGAATACTGCACATTTGGGTTCTGCTCAATATAGCTTGTATCATCGTATAGTTCTAATATCTCTTCGTTTACTATACCTAACCATTTACATATATTATCCCAGTTGATCCATAGAATTATGACAATAAAGTAGGTAGCCAGCGGAATAATAATGTACCAAATGTTTTTATGCACAATGCACATAATAAAACTTACGAGAATTACTAATCCAGATGTAATGTTTAATTTAAAGGAAAAGATGATGACCACCTGCCAATAATCATTTTGTGATTTCCAAATAGAGTATATAGGATAATTATGTAAAAAGTTATTAATAATACGAATATACTAAAATAGTGTAGCAAGCATATCATTCTATGAGTAATTTTAACATTTTTTATATATATTCATATGAACTAAAAGCTGATAAATCTAAATATCAAATGTTTAACTTGAATATTGAGTATAATAATATCAAGAGGTGATATAGGTGAAAGCAAAAGCTTCAACGGTTATTAATAAAAGAGTGACCGCCAGCGCCAAAGCCTCAATGAATTTTGAAGGACTAAAACCAAGCAAGTATGCACAAAAAGTTGGCGAACACTACCTTAAAGGTAACATTAGTAGTCAAGATGCTATCACTAAAATAAGAGCAAAGCATATTTCAAAAGTTGGGCGGTAAAATGGGTAGTGGCTTTTCAAAATACGATCGTAAAGAATTAAATCAGTCACGATATTGCTATCCCGGAACTGATATATTGATTAACTGGGACGTACCCGATTTGTCGACACACAGTAATTAGGTAAAATAACAACTGTGGAGGGGATAACAAATGGGGAACAAAGGGAAGCGTTATGATGCTGAATTTAAGGCTGATGCAGCCAGATTAGTGAAAGAAAGTGATAGATCCGTTGCCGGTGTGGCCAAGGACCTTGGCATAAATCCGCAAACCTTAAGAAACTGGCTGGGAGACGATAAAAAGAGACAGTCTTCTGATAAAGCGAGAATAATGGAACTGGAAGCTGAATTAAGGGCCGAAAAGCGCAGAAATAGTGACTTGGAGGAATCTGTAGCCATATTAAAAAAAGCTGCGGCCATCGTGTGTCCAGAATAAACGCCAAGGCGTTCAAAGCTGTATTAAAGATGAGAGAGGGCCTCTCGAAATCGGTGTGCAGGCGCTGGTTTCAAATCACCTTAAGGTGCTGTTGCCAAAAGTAATGGTATTGAGCGTTAAGGAAAAGGCAGAATAATAACTGTCAGATGAGGGCTATGGAAACGAGCGAAAGCGAACCATTGAAGACGCTACGAAAAGCTCAGATGTTATCAAAACCAAGGTTGGTATGGCTATCTTGGGATAAGCCTAGCGGGAACCTGTTTATTGGCTAGGCGGTAACCGGAGTAAAGATGGCGTGAACATAGTCTAGGCTTTAATATGGAACTGGAGAACCTGTAATTCTGATGATAAGGGAAACACCACAAGTAACAGAAATTACAAGGGCAAAATACCGAAGCAGAATACAGGGGCGGAACAGCCTGTAGTAGTGAAGAAACCATTGTAATGATGGCGGAGCAAAGGGGCTGTATTATCCCGTTTCGAGAAAATGTGTCAACCATTCACATGGGAGGAACCAAATGACCAAAACAAAGCCGTTCGAAATACCTAAGAAATTAGTCTATCAGGCCTACAAAGAAATAAAAGCAAACCGAGGAGCGGCAGGAGTAGATGAAATTTCAATAAAAGATTTCGAAAAAGATCTCAAGAATAATTTGTATAAGATATGGAACAGAATGTCTTCCGGAACATATTTTCCACCACCGGTAAGGGCGGTAGAAATACCTAAGAAAAACGGAGGCATTAGAGTGTTGGGAATACCAACCGTGGCCGATAGAATAGCACAAATGGTTGTCAAATTAAATCTTGAACCGAAAGTTCAGATGGCCTAATGCCTGTATCTAATGTAAGTAGAGTCACAGCATAATCTCTTAACCCTGTATAGGTGTTGACATCCATAACACTCAGTAATTTGCTAATGACTTGTTCATCTACATGCCTAACCTTATCTGTGTCCACCCGCCGCTTTTTTAGTCCTACAGCTTTTAAAGGATTATATTTCAGATATCCCTGTGTAACTGCCCAATTGAACATTGCATTGAGATATGCATAAGGAAGGTTGTAGGATGCTGGAGCCAAATCTTTTTTAGAGTCAAAATACTCTTCTAGTTTTTCTTGTAGAACTTCCAAATCTAGGGAATTAGTCCATTTTAAGAATTGCTTTAAATACTTCTCATAATCCTCCATAGTACGAGGAGCTCTCCCCTGAGCTTTCTGGTACTTAACAAACACTTCTTTTAAGGCCCTCAGATCTTTTAAGCTTTTCTTGGTTTCCCCAACATTTTTCCTTCGTAAATCTACTGATTTTTTAGACATGAAAAAAGCCTCCTTAACTTGTATTTGTTAAGAAGGCAGTCCGCCGTAGCTAACGTGGATTGTTTTTATTATCTAATGCTTGTAAAGCCCTATTTATCGGTTATGGTGCCTCGGGGCGGAGTTGAACCACCGACACGTGGATTTTCAGTCCACTGCTCTACCAGCTGAGCTACCGAGGCATTTGGTATTTCCTGGTCTGCTGCGCTCTCCGCACCGCAAGAATTATTATAAAGGCCTGGGTTACAAAAGTCAATACCGGATCAATCCGATATTTATTTTTAAAATATGGCGGAGCTGACGGGAATCGGACCCGCGATCTTTGGCTTGACAGGCCAACATGTTAACCGCTACACCACAGCTCCGCAACGAGATAAATTATATCATCAGCCCCGATTTAAGTCAATAAGGCTTTTTGAATATGTTATTGATCCAGTGATCAATGTCATGGTATAACTCTTCAGGGAAAATGTCATCCCCCGTAATAAAAATATAATGGGAGGATGAAATCGACGTTTCAGTGTAATTCCTTACTTTTTCGAAACGTATTTACTGGCATTCAGTCCGGCAACCTGGCCTTCCCCTATTGATTTGGCTACCTGGTACGGTGGTCCGGTGCAATCTCCGGCGGCAAAAATACCGGGCAGGCTGGTCTCCTGCTGATGATTGATCATTATGTGATTATCTTTTAGCTCCAGACCAGGTATGAGACGATCAGGAGCGGTTTCCGCCCCCAGGATAAATAATCCGTCCACCTTGATTATCTCTCCATTATCCAACTCCAAACCTTCCACGAAATCGTGTCCCACAATAGCACGGGGCTTGGCATCAATGGCTTTAACTTTTTCCTCCAAATTACCGGGATTTTGGTACAGCGGCAGATAATATACCTTACTGCAGATTTCAGCCATGAAATTAGCTTCGGATTCGGCTTCTTCACCGTGAGCAATCAGGAGGACATCCCTGCCCCGGTAGATGGGACCGTCACAGGTAGCACAATATCCCAGACCTCTGCCCAGAAAGGCTTCTTCATTCTGGAAAGTCTCACGGTAAGGAATACCGGTAGCTATCACCAGAGCACGGCATTTAATAATTGCATCTTTGACCAGAATGTTATAATAATCATCTTCCTGACTAACAACTTCGGCTTTATCGGTTATTATTTTGATCCCCATACTTTCGACATGATCCATAAACCTGCCCAGCAGTTCTTCGCCGCTAACCGCCGGTATCCCAAGGTAATTATCAATTTTCTGGGCCTTGTTCATAGGCGGACTGCAGATTTCGTTTCCAATGATTATCACTTTTTTATTGCGGATGGTGGCATTTATGGCAGCAGATAATCCGGCCGGTCCGCAGCCTAGTACAGCAATGTCATAATCGCGAGTTTCCACATTATCATCCTCCGTTAAATTGATATTAGTCTCTCTGGCCGAAGCATTAATAATCAAAAATTCATTTCGTCATAATATTATTAATATTTACACAAGTTATATTTGAATATACTACTATGGAGGCAGGCTTATGCAGATTGCTTCTCATCAATTCTTTTTCGAAAAAGAGGCTCTGAATTATCCCGCCGGGAAAAAAGCTTACGATTTGATAAAAAAGGAAGGCCGGCGCATAGAATTTCTGCCCTCTCATAATCGTGTTACCGGTATACCGGGGTCGGTTCCCCAAGAAGCATTTTTCCATGGCAAGAATACTATAGTAATAGGTATTAGACGTACACTGGATTTTGCAGGGTGCAAGCCATCTGCCCACTTTCAGCTTCCGCTGGTAACCGGGTGTCCGGGGATGTGTGAGTATTGCTATCTTAATACTCAGTTGGGCAAAAAACCTTATATGCGGTTATATGTTAATGTGGATGAAATCCTGGCTCGTGCCGCTGCCTATGTTGAAGCCCGCCGGCCTGAAATTACCATTTTTGAAGCATCAGCCACCTCCGATCCTGTCCCGGGAGAACGCTATACCGGCGCTCTGGCACGTACGGTTGAGTTTTTCGCCGATCAGGAACATGGCCGGCTGCGTTTCGTGACCAAGTTCCCAGCCATTGATTCTCTGCTTGAACTTGACCATCGCCGCCACACACGCATTCGTTTCAGCCTTAATACAGCTAAGGTAGTCGATAAATACGAACACCGGACCCCACCTCTAAATACCAGGCTTCAGGCTTTGGCGCGTATATTAAAGCATGGTTTTCCCGGCGGTGTCATAATAGCTCCGGTTATTATGAATGAAGGCTGGGAAGAGGAATATAATGAATTGCTGGAGTTAATAAAGAATTATCTGACAGGTTATCCTGACATAACATTTGAGATTATATCTCACCGTTTTACCGCCAGGGCACGTTCAAATATAATGGCAGTTTTCCCGGATACTACCCTGCCAATGGATGAATCGGTAAACCGGCGTTTTAAATATGGACAGTTCGGATATGGCAAATATGTTTATACTGAAGATAAACTTAAATCTATGAAGCGTTTTTTTGAGGATAAAATCAGTAGTTTAATGCCTGATGCAAAAATAGAATATATCATTTAAACGATTCATGCTTGCATGACGGAAGGGCCGTCCCTGAGATCATCAGAATATTATTTGATTATCAGCACCGGGACACTGGAGAGGCGTGTTACACGGTCGGATACACTGCCGAATATTAATTTCTGTAGTTTATTCAGCTTACGGCTCCCCATAATAATCAGATCGTAATTTTCCTTCTTGACCTGTTCTAATATTACGTCGGAAGGGTTGCCTCCATCCAGGATAATTTCAGCCGCTATGCCCTGCTCTTTTAGCTGACCGCGGTATTGGGTCAGCACCTTGCGGGCCTGGCCTTTTAATATTTCTTCCTTTTCAGCTGCATGGAGTTTGGTATAATCTACTTCATCAGCTTCCCATACACAGAGCAGGCTGATTTCTTGGACCATTCCACTGCGCACACAGCGGGCGGTTTGGATTATGACACGTTCAGAAAGCTCAGATGCATTTATTGGAACCAAGGCTTTATTAAATAATATTTCGCTCATAGTTTTCTCCTAAATGTCTTTCACTTTACCTATATTATACTATAAACGAAATTAATAACGCTTTAAATGTTATGGCATTGCTTGACTCAGATGATAAAATATATAAAACTGTTGCTTAATGAAATATCTTTTATTAATCGCATTAGGAGTTGAATATAATGAAATATCTGGTTATTCTGGCTGATGGTATGGGCGACTATGGCATTGAAGCAATCGGCAATAAAACTCCGCTGCAATATGCCCATACTCCCAATATTGATAAAATGAGCCAGACTTCACTGATAGGCATGGTACAAACCATCCCGCAGGGATTTCCTCCCGGCAGCGATGTAGCCAACCTGTCGGTTATGGGTTATGACCCCAGGAAATACTACACCGGCCGGTCTCCGCTGGAAGCTGTGAGTATGGGGGTAAATCTGGGGCCTAATGATATGGCCTTCCGCTGCAATCTGGTCACTCTGTCGGATGAATCCGAATATGAGGCTAAAACCATGGTGGACTACAGTTCGGGTGAAATAAGTTCGGCCGAATCAGCCCGCTTAATCGATGCTCTGCAAGCTGAACTGGGCAATGATATATTTCATTTTTACGCCGGCATCAGCTACCGTCATTTAATGGTATGGAAAGATGGTATCAATGGATCTTTTCGCCTTACCCCGCCTCACGATATATCCTCGCGTAAGATAGCGGATTATCTGCCGCAGGGAGACGATGGTGATGCCTTATTGGATCTGATGAAAAAAAGCACCGCAATTCTTAAGAACCACCCGGTTAATGAGGAAAGGCGCAGGAAAGGATTAAATCCGGCTACTTCGGTGTGGCTCTGGGGAGAAGGCAGCAAACCGGCTTTAAGCAGCTTTGCCGATAAGTATAATTTAAAAGGTTCGGTAGTAGCAGCAGTGGATCTGGTCAAAGGCCTGGGTATTTGTGCGGGACTGAAACCGGTTATAGTACCCGGCGCTACCGGTGGGGTGGAAACCGACTTTGCCGGTAAAGCCAGAGCAGCTCTGGACGAACTGAAAAGCGGGCAGGATTTTGTCTATCTGCACATAGAATCCCCGGACGAAGCCGGTCATCAGGGGAAAATGGAAACCAAGGTATGGTCAATTGAACAGGTCGATAAATTGGTAGTAGGTATGGTTCTGAGTGAAATGGATTCTTTCGATGACCTGCGGGTTATGCTGTTGCCGGATCATCGTACTCCTGTCGCTCTGCGTACACATACTTCGGATCCGGTGCCCTATATGATATTCGATAAAACCCGGCCTTGCCTTAATAGTATTGGCAAGTATGATGAGGAGGCTGCCGTGGAGGGTAAGTTTTTCCCTGATTGCACCATATTAATGGACCATTTCATTAAGGAGCACTAAAAGTAAATATGTAATATGCTACCGACCTGCAAGGTTATCGCCCTGCAGGCCGGTTTCCGGTTTATTAACTCCGCTCATAACCGTAGCCTGCCCTACGGCCCCGACGTTAGGAGTGGGCCTCAGGGCTGGGTTTTTATGTGTTATTACCTGCACCGGCCTGAAGGCCGGCCTACGGTTATATATTTTCTACAGTTCCAGAAATCCCAGAACAGCTTTATCCATTGCATCTCTATCACAGATGGTATCGTGTCTGATTTCACGCTGTTTCAAATCTTTAATGCCACCTGGCACCGTAAGACCAGTTTCCCGTGCGAGTATATCAAGAATCTCAAATTCATCCCGGGCCTGTGCAAAACGCTCTGGCTGCAGCACTGCTTGTGCTACACTGGAACCAAATTTGAATGGGCTGGCGGTGGAAGCGATTATTGCTTCGGTTGGATCATTTTCTGCCTTTGCATATTTTTCATACACGTTCCAGGCTACCGCAGTGTGCGGATCGAGGAGATAATGGTGTTCCTGCCATACCATCTTTATAGTCTGCGTGGTTTCTTCTTCACTGCAGTAATCAGCCCAGAATAGTTTTTGAATCTCACCCAAAGTTTTGTCATCCACCTGGTATTGGCCGGTTTCCCGAAGGTCTTCCAGCCAGGCGCTGACTTTTTCGGCATCGTCTGTAATTTCATGCAACAGCCGTTCCAGATTGGAGGAAATCAATATATCCATAGAGGGTGACATCGTTTTATAAAAATGGCGATTGCGGTTATATATGCCGGTACGCAAGAAGTCGGTCAGGACATTATTGGAATTCGAGGCACATATCAGTTTTTTGATAGGTACCCCCATCTGCCGGGCATAATAGGCCGCCAGGATGTTGCCGAAATTCCCGGTGGGGACAACTACATTTACAGGTTCTCCCGCCTTTTTACCGGCCGCCAGGATGTCCAGGTAAGAGGATACATAATAAACTATCTGAGGCAGCAATCTCCCCCAGTTGATGGAATTGGCCGATGACATTTTCATATGACTGTCAGCTAAGGTCTTTACAACCCTTTCGCTGGCAAAGATATTTTTGACCCCGTTCTGGGCATCATCGAAGTTCCCTTTTACTGCTGCTACGGAAACATTGTTACCCTCCTGGGTAATCATCTGACGTTTTTGCACTTCGCTGACCCCATCCCGAGGGAAGAATACGATTATCCGGGTACCCTTGACATCTTTGAACCCTTCCAGAGCAGCTTTACCGGTATCACCGGAAGTAGCTACCAGAATTACGATTTCGTCATGTTCGCCGTTCTTGCTTACACTTAAGGTAAGCAAATGAGGCAGCATCTGCAGAGCCATGTCTTTGAAGGCACAGGTAGGTCCATGCCAGAGTTCCAATATATTTAAGCCGGGAATTATTTCACGTAAAGGTGCCACTTCCGGGCTGTCAAAACTGTTCTGGTTATAGGCCCCGTAAACACACGATTTTATGTCTTCCGCTGTAAAATCAGGCAGATACATTTGTAATATATAACATGCCCGTTCCTGATAGGTCCAGGCTTGCATGACATCAAAACTGGAAGCATCCAGCTTTGGAACAGCATCCGGTACAAACAATCCGCCATCCGGCGCGATTCCCACTTGTATCGCCTGGGCAGCAGTTACCGCAGGGCATTTTCCCCTGGTGCTCTGATATTTCACCTTTTGACCTCCTTTTATAAAAGCATGTTTGGATTTATGAATATTAATTATAGCAATTTTATAATTAACCGTCCATGTTCGCTAAAACATATCATTATTTTGCAGTGGTGGTAATTTCCAGATAAATATTATATCTAGTTATGGTTATTATTGGTTTTACTTTGTATAATATAAATAGGAGATATTTAAATAGGGGGTGAATTTAATGATACAGGCTATAGTTGCAATATTGATTATCTTTGCAATCTCCATTATATGGAGCGAGGTCAAACAGCACCGGGAAAAAACCCAAAAAAAGCAGGGTGATGTGATTGATATCAGCGAAGCCTGGATAGACTCCAGCCGCCTTCCTTACCGCTGTAGAGAATACTTGTTAAACGATGCGGAAAGGAATTTATATTATTCTATCCAACATGTTCTGCAGGGAAGCAGGTATATGGTATGTCCCAAAGTAAGATTGGCTGATATAGTTGATCTTCCCATCCGGACTAAAAACCGGCAGGAGTATTTAAATCGCGTCCGTATCAGAACAGTTGACCTGCTGATCTGTGAGTTTCATGAACTTTCCCCTGTTCTCGCTCTTACCCTCGAAGGCAAATCCTCTGCCAGAAGAGAAAAACTGTCCGATCAGTTTACCGCTAATGCTCTCAAGGCGTCCGGGTTACCCCATATTGTTTACAATCGCCTGAACCTGCCTGATCAGGACCGTTTATTATCTGACTTATCCAAGGCCGGCCTTATCTTAACCGGTTCGCATCAATTATCTGAATAAGCCGGGTTAAGCCTCAAATTCTCCAGATACCGCTATGGCTTTTTTTCTTCCCTTCCAACTTAAATTCCAGTCTGTTGGCAATTTCTGATAGCTATTCATAGCTCCCGGTATACATTGTTTTCCTATCTATTAATTGCCAATGATTTGCTGCAATGGTGATCCATACCGGGCAGAACTGAAATGGATTAGTAGCTGGCTTCTTAAGCTATAGGCCGGGAGGTTCCCTCTGCCCTGGTTAAGCAGTTCAAACAACTATAAGCCTCATGCCAGTTATTTACCCGGAGGATATTTTCCGACTGCACGTGCCGGTTGTAGGGGTAGTCAAACAGGATAACCGGCATAAACTCGCTTAGTTCCCGGGCCAAGTCATGATGATCCTCCAGCATTACATTAACTCCATGCTGCAGACAAACTGCCAGTTTACTGAAATGATACATATTAGGCGTGGCGTTAAGAATTAACCTGTCATAAGCAATGCCATGTTCTTGAAGCCATTTCCGGGTAACTTCTTCAATACCGGGAAACTGGTAATTGCGTGACGTGATCAGCATTATCTGGTGTTGCTTGTGTAACTGCTGAGTTATCTCCCTGGCCTGCTCCTTGGGCCTAACCTCATGATAAATACTGACCAGATAAGTATCAAAAAACTCTTCAACGGCCTCGCTGGACCACCCCAGGGCTTCTTCCAGGTAGTATTCATTGGGGTCAGCTACCGTATTCAAACCATGATCCTGTCCAAATATCCTGGCATAATGCAAAATCATTTCGGTAGTATAAGTAATCGTGTTATCTATATCAATGCCTATATTCATCCATTTTCTCCTTATAAATAAAAACTTGCTCCATTCATTTTCAGCCACTCTTTATGCTGGCGATATTCCGGAATTATAGATTCCACCAGATTCCAAAATTCACGGGAGTGGTTCAGATGGACCAGATGGCACATCTCGTGTACTACAATATAGTCTAACACAGGCAGCGGAGCCATTACGGTTTTAAAATTATAATTGAGGTTGTGCTTCGAACTGCAGCTCCCCCAGCGGGTTTTTTGTTCCTTAATTACCACCCGGTTCGGAACAATGGGAATTTGGGGTTGATAAAACTTTATCCTGCTGTTTATAAGCAGTTTGGCCTCTTGCCGGTACCAGAGTTCAACCAGTTTCTTAATTGCTTCTTTATCTTGCACCGGGCTGTTTACCAGCAGCACATCCTCTGTAATTCCAATCCGCATTTTGGTCAGTGAGCTGTCAACCTCCACCTGCAGGGGATAGGTATTTCCCAGCAACATAAAGGTTTCACCATTGACATATTGTCTGGGACCGGCCGGACACCCAAATTGTTTCAGGTATTCCAGCTTTTTAACTATCCAGGGAGCCTTGCTGCCAACACTTTCTATTATAACCCGTTGGCTGGTTTTCAGAGGAACTATAGCAGTGATTTGAGCCGGCGGTTCAACCTTTATCGTCATGGTTTTACGTTTTCGGAATACCACGTCAAATTCTATCCTGGTCTCTCCATATTGGAACGAAAGCCGCATCATCCTTCTCCTCTAACCATCAAATGTAAAGTTGCCCGCCTTACCCTAATTAATTCGTAAAATAATTAACCGCACTCGTTTCATTTTATCATATATGCAAAAATTTGAAGCCTGCTTGAACGTTTATTAGCATGCAAGAATTGTCATCCTGAGGCAAAGACGAAGGATCTTTAAGATTCTTCGCTAACGCTCAGAATGACAGATAACATTTAACTATCGACCATGTAACCGGCCAGCTCAGGACCATAGATTTGTTTACATTTATCCTGAATTAAGGCAAAAGGAATATCCGCGAAATAGCCGAAGTCTTCTATATATTCAATAAAAGGCTGACCGTCTAAAGCTAAGGCAGGCATCATAGCATCGTTTCTTCCGTCAAATTCAACCACCGGCACCTCTATGCGCTTACAAAGTTCGGAATCGAGAGCAGCTGCCGCTTTGACCCATTTTCCTTCCAGATAGAACTGGTTGTAGGCGTGGGGAAAGAACAGATTGCCCCCCATGAACTCTATTACCTCCGGCGAAACTTGGTAATTGCGTATAGTGGCAATCACCAAGCGGCTGGGAATTCCTGCCGCCCGCCCCAGGGCGGCCAGCAAAAGACTCTTTTGCAGACACCAGCCTTCGCCATTTTGAAGTACGGCCGAAGCCTTGAAAGCAGCACCGGGCTGGCAGGCATACATGTTATAAGTAATGTCATCCCTGACGTAATTAAACAATGCCACCGCTTTTTCCACCTGGTCTTTCATGTTCCCGGTCAGCTGCCGCACCTGCTCCTGGATAGCCGGATGATCTGAGTCAATATGGTCATTGGGCTGCAGATATTTTAAGCATTCACTCAAAGACAAGCCCCCTTTTTGTTCTATTAGCCATATTTTACCTTTTGTCAGCCTAAGAATCTATTAAAATGTTGCCTCAAATTGTCGTCCCCATCGGCTCCAACGGTAGGAGGTACTAGCAGGCGGGGATTGACCGTTTTAAGCGCTATCGCTGAGCAAGCGGGCTGCAGTTAATTGAGCAGTTATACCCCTGCAGAACGTGCTGCCGTATAAGACCCAAGTATGCGTAAAGCGGCTGCACTTTGCCATAAAGCAGCAACAGCACTTTGCACCGTTACATCGTCTTTATGCCCTTCAATGTCAATAAAAAACATGTACTCCCCTATACGGGTCCGGGCCGGTCTGGATTCAATTTTGTTTAAATTAATCTCTCTCAGCGCAAATTCATGCAGGCACTCATAGAGTGCACCGGGTACATTTCGGGTGTGGATGAGTAAAGATGTTTTACTTTCGGGTACATATGCGTTGGCTTCCCTGGATATGGCCACAAAACGAGTTTCATTGTTCGGATAATCATGCATGTCAGGAATAATTACAGACAGGCCATAGGCTGCGGCTGCCCCCGCACTGGCCAGCGCAGCCCATGGCTTATCCGATAAGGCTACCATCCGTGCGGCCTCAGCTGTACTGGGCAGCTCCCGCAACCGCACTCCGGGAAAATGATGACGCAAATTCTTGCGGCACTGAGCCAGGGCTTGCGGATGAGACAGAATATGGGTTACCTCCTCCGTTCTTAACCCCTCCCGGACCATAACATGATGCTTAACCGGCATAATTATTTCGCCGGTAATAGCAAGGCCTGAATCATAAGCTAATAAATCCAGGGTCTCATTGACCGAACCTTCACAGGAGTTTTCGATCGGCACAATCCCTTGCCAAGCTTTCCCTTCCTCTACCGCCGCAAAAACACCGGCAATAGTTGAACATTCCAACATTTCTCCTTGCTCCTGACCGGTATGGAGCTTAGCCGCCTGCTCACAAAAACTTAATTTTGGTCCCAGGTAAGCCGTACGTTTAATCATGTGCCATCCCTCCCCTTATTTTGCACCTACTAATGGTATAAGCCTGTTCACCCGCTGCATCAGTTGCTCGAACTGCTGCGGGTCAAGGGATTGAGGCCCATCTGACAACGCCTTCGCTGGTTCTGGATGCATTTCGATTATCAGTCCGTCCGCTCCGCCGGCTATAGCCGCCAGTGCCATAGGAATAACCAGGCCCCGGTCGCCGGTAGCATGGCTGGGGTCAACTAGGACCGGTAAATGGCTAAGACGCTTTATTAAGGGAACAGCGCTCAGGTCAAGGGTGTTACGGGTGGCAGTTTCGAAAGTGCGTATACCCCTTTCACATAAAATAATGTTTTCGTTGCCTTCCGATCTGATATACTCAGCCGCCATGAGCCATTCTTCCACGGTGGCCGACATACCCCGTTTCAGAAGAACCGGTACCCTGGTCTGACCTGCTTTTTTAAGCAGCTGGAAGTTTTGCATATTTCGGGCCCCAATTTGTAGAACATCAACATATTTAAGGGCAGTTTCAAGGCTCCATTCACCAATAACTTCGGTTACAACCGGCAAACCGGTCTGCAAAGACGCTTCCTGCAGGAGTTTTAAACCTTCCTCCCCCATTCCCTGGAAGGAATAGGGGGAAGTGCGAGGTTTGAATGCTCCGCCCCTTAACATATGGGCGCCCGATTTTTTGACCCAGCTGGCAGCGGCAAGTATTTGCTCCTGGGACTCCACGGCGCAGGGACCGGCAATGATTACCGGTGTGCCTGAACCTATACTTACATTTTTAATATCAATTACCGTGTCATCTTCTTTTACTTCCCTGCTCACCAGTTTGTATGGTTTGGAAATTCGCACGATCTTGTCCACTTTGGGCATTTGTTCGATCTCGCTTAAATCAACCTCCCTTTGATCCCCAATCGCACCTATCACTATCCTTTTTACGCCATAAATAACCTGGGTTCGGAAAAGCATTTGTTCCAAATTCCATTTTACCCTTTTGATTTCATCAGCTTCTGCATCAGCGTTCATTACTACCACCATATTCACGTACCTCCTATATATAAAATAATGAGCCCATAGCTGCGTCCAATAGGGACGAAAGCTATGGGCTCTTCCGCGGTACCACCCTGATTGACCCTTAAATGGGTCCACTTATAAAGGTACAAGTTAAATTTCCCCAAATAAAAAAGCTTTCCATCCCAAGGGACGAAAAGCTCGCGTTACCACCCAAGTTGATACCAAAATTACGTATCCGCTCCGACAGGTACGGGAAAATATATCCGATACCCCCTCCTGGTTAACGTCAGGAGACTACGACCGCACCTACTTGCTCATTAGAGTTTCAGCTGGTTACTCAGGAGAGAACTTCGGTCAGACATACTTTAAAGGTGCTTACAGCCGGTGACACCTTCTCCCTGAAAAGCTGTTCTTAACCTACTTTGCTCCGTCATCATTTTTAGTATATTTGATTATTATTTTTATAACATAAAAATTCGTTGCTCCGCAAGTGGAAAGTGAAAAAAAATGTCTTCAACATCTGAATTTATATCTCATATATTAAAATACGCAAGCTGCTTTTTTAAATTTGAAAGGTTGATTTTATTGGCTATAAAATCGAATCATTATAAAAATACTATCGCTATTACCGGTAGTTCAGGTAAAACTACGACCAAAGAAATGCTGGCAGCTATCTTAAAAACCAGGTGGAGAATTATTAAAACACCGGGAAATTCAAATCTGATCAAACACACCCGTCATATTGCCGCCGCCAGGAAACCTTACCATCGGGCTTTAATAGCAGAATTAGGTATAGCCGGATACCGACAGGTAAAAAAACATTGCCGCTATATAAAGCCTGATATCGGTATAATCACTAACATTGGTACGGCCCATATCGGTAATTTTGGAGGCCAGATCACAGCAATAGCACGTACCAAAGGTGAATTAATCGACTGTTTGAATCCGAATGGTTTGTTAATTATTAACGGTGACGACCCTAATTCCCGTTTGCTCCCCATTGACAGATTTAAAGGAAAGGTTGTGCGGGTAGGATTAACCCGGAGGTTGGATTATTACGCTTATAATATTGATGATACTGGTGGGGGACTCATTTTCAGTATTGATATCCGAGGGAAACAAGAACGGTTTTTTCTGCCCACGGTAGGCAGACACAACATTTATAATGCCTTATATGCTATTGCGGTTGCGGATTACCTTGGTTTCAGCGCAGATCATATACGTAAAGGGCTGCATCGATACAGAAGGCCACGCAGCCGGCTGATCGTACATGTTTTGAAAAATGATATACGGATAATAGATGATAGCTACAGTTCCAACCCCTCAGCCGCCAAAGTGGCCATTGATGTATTGGATAGCCTGCCCGGTGATAAAAAAATAGCCGTTTTGGGAAGCATGCTGGAAATGGGTAAATATTCGGCAACGGGACATGCAGAAGTGGGACAATACCTGGCAGCAAAAAAAGTCGATTTTTTGATTACCTATGGTGAAGCGGCCCGGCAAATTGGGAAAGGAGCCATTGCTTCAGGTTTTCCCGCCCCAAAAGTTACCCATGTAAGTAGTCTAAAAGCCTTGCGAGGTCGTTTGATTCCACTAATCGAGCCACGAACAACCATCTTATTAAAAGCATCACACAAATTGAATTTGCATTATCTTTGCCGTTATCTCATTAAGCGTTATAAGAAAAAGAAGCCAATAATAACTACTTATTGATCAGAAACAGCCCGGACACACACAATAATACACCGATAATATTGGTAATCGACAGGGTTTCCTTAAACAATAATATTCCAATAGGTATCAGCAGTAACGATACGGCTGTATTGGCGATCAATGATCCGATACTAATATTCCATCCCACCCGGTAAGCCAGCAAAAAGCCTAATTCCAAACCGATAAGAGACGCTCCCAAAGCAAAGCTGGCCCAGTTGATTTTCCTGACTTCCGCTGCCAGAGAAGTATCTTTCATACACCAGGGCAGAATTATTAATGATAATAAGGCTGCGGTTATGTAAGTTATGATAAGTGACAGCATGGGATTGACATTATTCGGTATCATCTTTTGAAAAATATGATAAAAAACATTAGATACTATAACCAGAACTATAGGTAAGTAGTAGACCATAATTAATCCTTTCCGATGCACGAAAAAACCACTTGCTTTTGAATAATTTTATCAAAACAAGCGGCTGTCTGCCTAAATTAATATATTATAAAACTCATGGTCGGAGGGACCGGACTTAAACCATCAGCCTTCTGTCCCTAATACAGCGCTCCTAAAACTGAGCTACGCCCCCGCATTGGCCACTATATTTAATAATAAAATGTCCTAATTCAAAAGTAAAGCGGTTTCCAATCTTAGGTTCACAGAATGTTCCTGTTCAGGCTACTCAGTGACACCCTTTTTAATAATAAACATATTATAGTTATTATTAAATAGGAGGCTTTTCTAATGTCTTGTTGTAATAAAGAAGAATGTGATTACCAGATAGATTACAGCCTAATTACTTTAGGAGACAGAATAGTACCATTCAAAATTGAGCTTGATTTGGCTTTGTCCATCTTAAATCCGCCCGCAGGCCAGAATCAACGCTTTTGTTACCGGGTAACCGGGGTGGGAGACAATAATTCAACCTACCAAAGTTTAAGCCATTGGGTATTAGCACTAAGTCCCCAGATTACTCTTTCTCAAATTACCAATGTCCAGGTTACCATTGGTGGTGTACCCCAAACCGTTATAATCGGCGCTAATGTGGATTTATTCATACCCCCTGATACCGATGCTGCTACGGGATGCTCCGGTTTGAAATTTGACTTTTGGTTAAACAAAGTGCTTAATGCTCCAGATAGTGCCGGTCTGTTTTGTTTTGAGTTAACTACTCCGTACGCGCTGGGAGCGTCGACTGTCGGCTTAACCAGTATACAAGTCAATTCATCGGCTCTGGCCATATGTGGCCCGGCTTTTAGAAATCTGGACTAATGCAGGTGTGGTATTGCTATTTCAGCCATGACCGGCAAATGATCGGAAGCCTGTGATTCTAAAATGCAGGATTGTACCGGGCTGCAAGCAGCATTGGTAAAAATATAGTCGAGTTTCTCCCTGGGTCTATTAGCGGGGAAAGAATTCTGCTGGAGACCGATATTTTCCGCAAAAGTGTCATGCAGATAAGTGGACAACAGGCCTACTTCAGGAGAATCCTGCGCCGCATTTAAATCACCAGCCAAGATAACGGGAGATTTCAGAGGAGTAATCATAGGCAAGATAGTCTCGCTCAGAGCCAACATTCTTAATCGATGGTTCAGCCCCAGGTGGACATTAAAAACTGTACACAACTGCCTGTTAACATCCAGGCTTACTTGCAGGCAACATCTGGGGTCTTTAGTCTGTGGTAATGAGTGATTAAAATGAGCCACGATAGGATATCTGGTCAAAAGTGCATTCCCCGCCGAAGCAAGAAAATATCTATTTACCGTCCCATATACATAATTCATGCTCAGTCGTTTAGCCAGTTTGCGGGCCTGATGGACAAGCCCGCTCTGCCGGCGGCCCTTATCACATTCCTGCAGGCAGATAATATCCACGCCAATTTCTTCTAAAAACTCGGCAATCCTGGATAAATTCACCTGCCCGTCGATTCCCTGGGCATTTCTAATATTATAAGTGATGATTTTTATCTTAGGCATCCTTATCTCCCTTACGAGGTACTATACAGATGCATACCAAGCTAAAATAAATATATAATTTGGATAATGAAACAATCTTTCATCCTATAGTTTCAAGCCAAATATAACTAAGATTTTATTTATTTCATTTTAAATGTAATAGATACTATGCGCTTATCTTTCGGATAATTACTTATTACCAGTTGCTAATTATTAAACATTAGTTACAAGTATTTATGCCCTTAGCCTCTGCCAACAAATTCATCCCTTTCTTACCTTAGTAAAATATGGTAAAGTAGTATTAACAAGTTTTGGGAGGGGATTATAGTGAAAAAAGTTATTACAGGTCTAATTTGCGGGCTTATGTTGTTTATATCCTGCCCCGCAGCACTCGCATACAACCCAATCAGTCTCATTATCAATGGAAACACCATAAACATGGATGTCCAGCCGCAAATAATTGACGGCAGAGTTATGGTTCCTGCCCGGTTTGTAGCGGAGGGATTAGGGGCAACCGTACAGTGGGACGCTGCCCAAAATGCGGTAATAATTACTTCGGGAAATACGACGCAAAGTGTCGCCCCGCCAGCTAGTACAACCACTCCCACAGTTCCTACAGGAAACGAAATTACTGTAAAAGACGATAGCGGGAATGCCTTATACACGGTAAAAATCAATAAAGTAACCGCTATGTCTGAAAGAAACGAATACAGTGATAAAAAACCGGCGCAGGTAGTCGATGTTAACTATACCTATAAAAACATAGCCTCACCGGAAGACATCTATATTTTTGATTCATATTTTAAGGTTTTCGACAAAAACGGAAATGTCGGATACACATACCCGAACACTCCCGCAATGTATCCCCAAAAAGTTCCTGCGGGGGCTACCTGCACCGCCGATATGATTTTCGGTCTGGATAATAAAAGCGACAATTTGAAAATTTCATTTTATAAAAATATATTTGATTCCAATTCCTACCAGATATTTACGATACCTATTAACTAACCAAATAGCCAATCAATATCCTTTTGGGCCGCCATGTGCGGTTCTTTTTTTTGCTCCGATAAATCTCCATGTACTTTACTAGATCGCGCATTTGGAACATATTCATTTCAGTGAAGTTAAGTGATTTTACACATATCTATGACTTAGAATAAGGTAAGACCTATATTAAAGCTTTCTCGCATCTAAAGGACAACTAAGGAATTTGACAACATCCCCGGCCCTGTGCTGTTCACAACCAACAGCCTGATGCCTGTAAAAGACAATCACAGGATAACCGGTATTAACGGTGGTACCCAGGTCAGGGAACTGTACTGTCGCTTGCTGATACAGTTATTGAAGCTGTGAAGGCTGAAACCATCAAGCGCTAATAAATTCCGTAAAATCATTTACAAATCATTAATTATTCTTCCGTCGGTTATAGTCAATATTATATCGGCGGTCACGGCTATCTCATTATTATGAGTTATCATGACTAAGGTCTGATTAAATTCATTTACGCACATTTTCAATGTTTCCATTACCTCTATGGTTGTCTTTGAGTCCAGGTTTCCTGTTGGTTCATCTGCAAATATTACCGAAGGTTTATTGGCAAGAGCTCTCGCTATGGCAACCCTTTGCTGTTGTCCTCCGGAAAGTTCATTGGGAAATTTCATTATTTGTGATTTCAAATCAAGTCTTTCTATGAGATTTTTTATATATTCCTTATTTTCTTCTTTCCTGTCTATTAAGACCGGAAGTATTATATTGTCATATACATTTATTACCGGAATAAGGTTAAAGCTTTGAAATATGAATCCGAAATCCTGTCTTCTTATTCGTGATAATTTTTCAATTACTATATAAATTAAACTGGATACTCGAAACATTCTTCTAATGTCCCTATTTGACATCCCCACGGCTCTCAACATTCCAATTTGATTTATCATACCCCCTAATATAATGTTGTAGATATTGTATATTACGAGGCTTGATACAATAATAAGAATAATTAAGTTTTCAATGTTTTTTCTGCCATATTTGGTAGCTGTTTTAAAAACTTCGGCTTGAAATACTTCGATGTTATAAAATAAGTTATAATCCTTGATATTTAATTTTTCATACATTTTATATAAAAATGCAGAGTCATTTTCCTTATCATGAAGATACAAATTCCCTTTATATGTATTTTGACTTGCGCTTATCGGCAGCTTTGTTGTTTCAGGAATAAATGTTTGGCACTTAAAGCCGTTTAATTCTTTATAATATTTTTCCGGTTTCTGTATCAAGCCCACAATTTTAAATATTTTATTGCCGCTGTCCATTTGCGGGATATTGTCTTTGTCTAAATACTTGTTTAATAACATTAAGTCAATCTCTTTATTTAGAGGGTCCCTGATCCCCATTTGCCGGATTGCTTCTTCTTCTATTGCGATTTCTCCGTCTTTTATGGGCTCCCTTCCTATAAACTTATAATTGAGGGAATCAATATAATCTTTATTAAATATGCTTAAATCCAGCGTAACTCCACTATCCGTGTTAACTATTTCACATAAATATTTAACGCTGATTAATTTTTTTACTTCTTTCTGCTTTTCCAGTTCTTTCACAGAGTTCATATCAAGATCGTCAAAAAACAGATTATAATCCCCGTGGAGGTTTTTGGCTTCTCGTATCTGACTATCATATCCCGAATCCCTGATTACAAACATTGAAAAAATCAGCATAACCGCTAATCCTATACCGGCTAAAACTGCTAAAGTTTTTTCTTTATGCGCTTTTATATAAGAAAGAGCTAATTTAACTGTTATCAAATCTTTCACTCCTTAATAAAAACCATACAAGCAGGGTGGTGGTCAAATAAGTTATTGTATATAAAAAAGCCGCAGCCATAGGTGCGGAAAGCGGGACTTGAACCCGCATACTCTATTGAGCACTACCCTTCAAAGCAGCCAGCATGTTGTTAATCAGCGATAATATCATGGTATAACTCTTCAGGGAAAATGTCATCCCCCGGAATAAAGATATAATGGGAGGATGAAATTAGAAATGAGCAAACAAGAAGCAAGAAAAATAACTATTATCGAACTGTTGGCAGGCAGGTTTACAAATAAGCAGGCTGCAGAACTTTTAAATCTCAGCGTGAGATAAGTACAACGGATGAAAGCGGAGGCATCTGCAAGTGGGGTTATTCAATACCGTAGCCTTCGCGTGAACAGCAGCAAATTATTATTTAACCATTCTTCCAATAAACTCCAAATCCACCCCTCGGGTAATGCCAATCAATATTGCCATGTGGACACCCGATCCGACATGTTCCGCATTCCACGCACCCTTCATAGCCCACGGATATACGTTTTTCTTCTTCATCCCAATGATACACATGCGTTGGACAAATACGAGTGCAGGTTCTATCCTCATTTTGCAAACAGACTTGCGGGTCAATTATCTTTATATGACTAATTTTATCTGTATTAAATCTTATCAAAAATAATTTATCGGTTAATTTCACAGCAAGGCCCTCCATGCATTCTTAATATCCCTGATTAATCCGATCTTTGACCGGTTTTCAAAAACCATCTTCATGATTTCTTTTTGACGTTGTTTCTTGGGTGTTCCATCAGCAGTTAAATACATCCTGGCTGCCTGTGAAAGTACTTGGGGATATACTGTCAGGATATGCGGATTATTTTCGAAGAATTTCCCCATATGACGATAATGGTAAAGATCTTTCAGCACAAAGGAATCACGTAAACGGGTGTCATATACCGCCATAGCCTTTTCACTGGTGTCACCCTTCTGGATGGATTCTGCGGCAACTTCTCCGGCGATTTTACCAGAGATCATGGCTAGATTGGAGCCCTCCCGGTGCAGAGAATTGAGCAGCATTGCGGTATCTCCCACTACCATCACCCCCTGGCGATAAAGCTTGGGAACATAGTTATATCCACCTTCCGGGATCAGATGCGCCAGATATTCCTTGGTTTCTCCTCCTTGCAGCAATCGTTTCACATAAGGCTTTGATTTAAGATTTTCGATCAGATCATTGGGGGTCCAATGCTGACGTATCAGTGGTTCGAGAAGAGCACCTACCCCGAGCGAAATTGATTCCCTATTGGTATAAATGAAACCTACGCCCATCATCCCCGCAGTTGCATCGCCATATAGTTCAATTGTCGCCCCCTGTCCCTTCTCCAGACAAAAACGGTCTTCGATGGTTTCTTTGGGTAAGGCGATGATTTCCTTTACAGTAACAGCCACGGTTTCGGTCTTTAAAGGGTTAGCAAGTTTGGCTTTAACAGCCAGGAAATTGTTGACTCCCTCTGCCAGAATAACCACCTTGGCTTCTAAATCCCCTTGAGCACGACCGGTGCGCACTCCGATGACCTGATCATCCTTGTAAAGCAGGTCCTCGACCAAGGTTTCCGTAATAATCATCGCCCCTGCTTTTTCCGTCTGTTGGGCAAGCCAGCGATCAAATGGAACTCGCAGGACCGAATGGGCATTATAGGGTTCAGCTTCCCAGGCCGGATCCCGGAAACCAGCCATAAATGCCTGATCACCACTTAGCATGGCAAAGCGTTGTTCAATAATGGGCCTCTCCAAAGGTGCTTCTTTCCAAAACTCCGGCACAATCATGTTCGTGGCATTGGTATATAGGATTCCTCCCATTACATTCTTCGTACCTGGATAATCTCCGCGTTCAATGACAACCGTTTTCATGCCTGCACGCACAGCACTTATTGCAGCAGATAGTCCGGCAGGGCCGCCTCCAACCACGATGACATCAAAGTTTTCCACCTTTATACCTCCTCAATTAATTACACCGTTCTGCAGGCGTTTCTTGAACTCAGCGGTCAGTTCCGGTACGATTTGCAAAACGTCTCCCACAATTCCGATATTGGCAACACTAAAAATGGCTGCCTCAGGGTCATTGTTTATGGCAATGATGAAATCCGAAGTACTCATTCCGACCAAATGCTGGATAGCACCGGAAATTCCAAGAGCGATATAGACCTTGGGACGAACTGTAACACCGGTTTGCCCAACCAGTTGATCATGGTTTAGCCAGCCGGCCTCGACGGCCCCGCGAGATCCTGCCAAGGTAGCTCCCAAGGCATCAGCCAATTCCTGCGCTATGACCAGGTTTCTTTGGGCACCCATTCCGAGACCGATAGAAACAATAATTTCTGCCTTATCCAGGAATGCATTCCTGGCATCGGAGGGGATAAATTCAATGACTTTAGTGCGAAAATCACTTTCCGTAAAATTGAATTCCTCCCGAATTACTTCACCCGCACGTCCTTCCGCCTGGGTTGGCATTTCCATCACTCTTGGCCGGACCGTAGCCATTTGCGGGCGACTTGTCTTGCACAGAATGGTTGCCATGATATTACCCCCAAAAGCCGGACGGGTTTGCAGCAATATTTTCGTCTCCGGATCAATGCCCAATACTGTACAATCTGCCGTTAAACCGGTTTGTAATCTGGTAGCCACAGCCGGGAAAACATCTCTGCCCATTGATGTAGCGCCCATTAGAATTATTTCGGGCCGATATTTTGCTGCCATAGCAGTTATGGCTTCCATGTAAGGTTCTGTCCGATAGTCTTGCAGCAAAGGGTGATCAGTCACATAGACTTTCTCAGCACCATAGGCAAACGCCTGAGGAATTACATCGTCGACCTGATAACCAGTAATCACGGCACTAAGTCCGCATCCAATTGCATCAGCAAGTTTTCGGCCTTCACCCAGGAGTTCCCATGACACTGGTGCCACTTTACCGTTGCTGTATTCAATAATTATCCATACCCCACTCCAGGAATCCCCGGCGTCCCCGGGTACATTTTGATTTATCTTTTGCTCATGGTCAGCGGCGTAGTCTTTTATGCTGGTTGGTAATGGCTCATTTAGATTAAATGCCGCACCGGCTTCAGATGGACGCTCTTCTTCTGAAGACATAGGTATATTAGGCAAAGATAGTGCATCGGTCGGACAAACAACCACGCATTTACCCAGGTTATTACATTTCTTCGGATTAACTACCGCTATATCATCAATCAGTTCAAGTGCTTCCACCGGACAAGTTACAACACAGGCTCCACAGCCAATACATTTGGTCGTATCTACATGAACAGCCATTTAGGGCTTTCCTCCTCCTAGCAGTGGATTTACCATGATAACATTTTGCTCTAATATTTTCTGAACAACGACCGCAGCAGTTCCAGCCGGATCTTTCGTGCCGTCGATAATTTCACCGCCGCTGCGGCCAAGGGGAGCAAAAATTCTGGAGACACTGGTTGGGGATCCCTTCAGCCCCATCTGGGTTGCGTCAAAGATCAAGCTGTTGGAATCCCAGATATCTGGTATATATTGCGCTGCTTTCATGAGATCAGGCAAGGAGGCATACCGCACTTCGTTCAGTTCTTTCTCTACAGTGATCAGCGCGGGCAGCTGAGCTTCCACCACCTGCCGGCCGGCTTCAGTTTTTCGTTCCACGGTGATGTTTGATTCAGTCATCTCTCTGACTCTGATCACATAGGTTAATTGAGGGAAACCGAGACGTTGGGCAATACCAGGGCCGGTTTGGGCAGTATCCCCATCGATTGCTTCTTTCCCGGCCAAAACCAGATCAATCGGCTCAGTCTCGTTTACTTTTTTAAGTGCCGTAGAAAGGATATAGGCAGTCGCTAATGAGTCAGATCCGCCAAAATGACGGTCACTTAAAAGAATAGCCCGATCAGCCCCAAAAGACATGGCTTTCTTAATCGCTTCCCTGGTCTGCATCGGTCCCATGCTGATGATGGTGACTTTGCCGCCAAGCTTGTCTTTTAAACGCATCGCTTCTTCCAGAGCATGGGCATCATATGGATTTATAATTGATGGTACACCCTTGCGGATAAGGGTATTGGTCTCCGGGTCGACCCTTACCTCGGACGTATCAGGAACCTGTTTTAAACAAACCACGAAGTGCACGAAATAACCCCCCGGTCGAAATATTTTATATACAGTTCAGTAAATGAAAATTAGGTACAGCTTTTTTATATAATGAGCAGTATGAAGGTTATTAATACATATCTCTGCTGCTTATGCCCAACAAAGGGACGTTCTTTTTGTTGGCACGCTCAGACCGGGAACTCTGAAAGCCAACAAAAAGAACGTCCCTCTGTTTGCCTTCCCCGAAGGAGAATAACATTTTTTATAGAATAGTTTTCGATAAGTAGCCTATAATCAACTGACAAATAAAAATAAATGTCGTAAAATATGAATGTATACAGCATACATGTCGATAAACTGTATACAAGGTAGCCAATCCTAATTTTTTATAAAAAATTTGGCAACGGATTTAGTGGCTAAAATAACTTAAATGACATATAATGTTATGCATCAATAGTTCTATAAATTTTTATAGCAATGTATTTCTGGCAATACTAAAGGTAAGGAGGCGATATCATGGCGACAAAGAGCATATATAAAAATGTTGTTATCAAGAATTCAAGTCTTAGCAGAACCTTAGTTTCAGCGTTAGAAAATGCTCAAAATAAAACCAGTAAAGACGTCAGGTTATCTAAATCTTGCCGTGGATTAAAAAGAGGACAAATAAAAGATATACTTGGAGAGTCAAATTAAAAATGACTGGATATACAATTATTTCCCTTATAGATATGATTCACGACTTGGGAGAGAAACGAACCAAAAGAGCTTCTCTCCCATTTTTCTTGCCCTCTAAACACTGATGTTGAGTTATTTTTACATAACAGTGCAATTGAATTGGCAAAACAAAATGTATCAGTAACATATTTAGTTTACTCATCTTATAAAAATGGAAATGTTATCATAGGCTATTTTACATTGGCAAGTAAAAACATTATTGCTTATAATAAAAGTTTATCAAATACGCTTAAAATGAGAATCAGTAAGTTTGGAACATATGATCCTGATAGGAAAGGATATATTATCTCCGCACCCCTAATAGCACAACTCGGGAAAAATTATACCAATAACTTCGATAGTTTAATTACAGGAGAGTTATTATTAATGGCTTGTAGTAAGGTTGCCAAAGCTCAAGAGTTAATTGGGGGAAAGATTGTATATCTTGAATGTGAGGACAAGACAAGATTAATTGATTTTTATAATTCTAATGGATTTGTTAGCTTTGGACATCGAACTCTTGACAGAGATGAAACCAAATTATTTACAGGACAATACTTGGTTCAAATGTTGAAATATCTTAAGTGAATCTAAAGAAGTAAAAAATAAAATAATATATTCTAGTTGCAACATGATTGCAGCAAACGCAAAATGCAGAAAAATATGAAGGGCTTCCCGCTTTAACGGAAGCCCTATATTATGCCCATTATAAATGGTCGGAGTGACTGGACTTGAACCAGCGGCCTCTACGTCCCCAACGTAGCGCTCATACCAAACTGAGCTACACCCCGACGCAAGGAATATTGTATAACAGAAGATTTTTTTAGTCAAGAGAATCGTAAAAATTGTGTTAAACAATGATAATGTCATGGTATAACTCTTCCTGTATAAAAATTATTACTTTTTCAAAAAATATACCTGTACCGTATAAAATAATAAAGGAGAATTGATAGTGTGAAACACAATCCAGATGACAGGCGCGATAATGTGGAGAAAATCCAACGGAACATTACCAGCACCATCCGTAATATGGAAGCTGCCGAAGAAATGATGACCAAAACCGATGACAAGAAAACCGAAAATAATCTAGCCGATAAAAATGATCAGAGAAGAAAAGCCCTCAAATCCATGAGAAAAGAAATCAAGGATGAAGCCACCGATCGTGAGCGCGGATATGATTAGAAATATATAAAAATGAAACAGGGGTGATCTCATTTTTAGGCTGCTAAAATAAGATCATCCCCGTTTCAGGTGACATGTAGTTTAATCGACTTTGCCGAGTTTGAATTTGCGATGCAGTGTTTTTACGGCAGGTTCAATTTCAGCTTCATCAATCAGACAGGATACTTTTATTTCGGATGTACTTATCATATGAATATTTATGCCTTCATCAGCCAGTGCTTCGAACATATCGGCTGCTACCCCGGGATTGCTCTGCATACCTGCTCCTACTATGGAAACTTTGGCAACATCATCGCCATAGCTCATGCCGGATGCGCCCAAATATTTCACCAATTCTTCAACTATCGGTATAGCTTTTTTCAGATCATTCTTTTCGATGGTAAAGGCAATATCATTCCGATCATCGCGCATGGCACTCTGGATGACCATATCGACATTTATGCTGTTCTGGGCCAGAGCCTTAAACAGGTCTTTGGCCACACCGGGCTGGTCGGGAACATCAAACAGTGCAAACCGTGCACAGTTACGGTCATGGGCCACACCGCTGACCATTCTTTGTTTTTCCATTTTTCCTACCTCCGTAATTATGGTACCGGGATTAAAACTAAAACTGCTTAATACTTCGACCTCTACATTGTAGTGCATGGCATATTCAGCCGCCCGGGGCTGCAGGACTACCGCACCAAGGCTGGCCATTTCCAACATTTCACCATAGGATACGGTTTTCAGCTTATTGGCCTCTTTGACTATGCGGGGATCGGCCGTATAAACTCCGTCCACATCAGTAAAAATCAAACACCGTTTAGCATCCAGACTCGCAGCCAGTGCTACTGCCGTAGTATCTGACCCTCCGCGTCCCAGCGTGGTTATGTCACCTTCAGGTGATATGCCCTGAAAACCGGCAATGACTACCACATTACCGAGGGCTAGTTCGTCTTCGATACGGGATGGATGTACTCCACATATTTTAGCCTTGCTGTATGAATTATCACTTTCGATACCGGCCTGCCATCCAGCTAATGAAATCGCCTGACACCCCATACCTTTAAGGGTCAATGCCAGTAAGGCCGCTGTCTGTTGTTCTCCTGTAGCCAGAAGCATATCCATTTCCCGGCAGCAATCACTGCCACCGGTCTTGGCAGCCAGGTCTATAAGTTCGTCAGTGGTATCACCCATGGCTGATACCACCGTTACGATATCATTGCCCTGATCGCGCATACCCTTGATGCGCAGGGCTATATTCTTGATTTTTTCCATACTGGCAACTGAGCTGCCGCCAAATTTGGTTACTAATAACGCCAATATAATTCAACTCCTGGTTGTGAAAATTAGACTATGTATTTACTATAGTCTCACCGGCCTACGGTTGTTACTGATTGTTTATTCTTTCGGTGCCTTCCAGCCTGATCACGTTGTTTATCTTATTTACAATGCTCATCCCTTCCAATACCGCCAGAGAATCGCGCAGATTCTGCTCTCTTACGCAGTGAGTGATAAGGATCAGCTGAGCCAGATTTTGTTCACTGGTTTTCTGTAAAACACTGGCAATGCTTACGTTATTATTGCCGAAAACTCCGGCGATACCGGCCAGTACTCCGGGACGGTCGGTAACCGTCATACGTATATAATAATTTGCATCCAGTTCATTAATGCTCAAAATGGGTTTGTTTTCATAGCAGGTACAGCCGATACGGGCATTTACCCCATGCACCATATTGCGGCCGATTTCTATTATATCACCAACTACGGCACTTGCTGTAGGCATTTGTCCGGCGCCGCGGCCATAATGCATGATTTCTCCTACGGCATCGCCCTGGACAAATACCGCGTTAAAAACATCATTTACGGCCGCCAGAGGATGATTGGAAGGAATAAAGGCCGGATGTACCCTGACCTGAATTTGCCCCTCATTATTCTGTTTGGCTATGGCCAGGAGTTTCACCACATAGCCCAGTTCCCGGGCGCTATTGATGTCTATGGGAGTAATAGAGGTAATGCCTTCTACATAAACATCATCCAAAGTGACCCTGCTGTTGAAGGCGATGGATGAAAGAATAGCAATTTTCCGGGCGGCATCATATCCGCAAATATCAGCGGTGGGATCGGACTCGGCATAACCCAGTTGCTGTGCTTCAGCCAGAACTTCCGAGAACTCCCGTCCCTCGTTGGTCATTTTGGTCAGTATGTAGTTGGTGGTCCCGTTTAAAATTCCTATGACCTGTTCCACCCGATTTCCGGCCAAAGATTGTTTCAAAGGATAAACGATGGGGATTCCGCCTGCTACACTGGCTTCAAAATAAAAGTCGACATCGTTTTGGCCGGCAACATCGAAAAGTTCCTTACCCCTCACCGCGATCAGGTCCTTATTGGCGGTCACTACATGTTTTCCCTTGTTCATAGCACGGGTGATAAAATCGAAAGCCGGGTCCAAACCGCCTATTAATTCCACCACTATGTCGATACTTTCATCGTTAAGTATCTCTTCATAGCTGCCGGCAACCATTTCTTCCGACACACCCGCCTCCAGGCATTTGCCCGTATCTTTTTCCAAAACTTTTTTTATTACTATTTCCGACCCGGTGCGTTTGGCCACTATTTCTGCATTTTTTTGCAACAGTTTGATAACCCCGGAACCCACCGTTCCGCATCCGAGTAAACCAACGTTTAACATAATATAATCCTCCCTGTTTTTAACTTTTTCCGACGATTTCTGCTCCCAGTACACCATCAACTTTTTTGAATTCTCGCAGCATGTCATCTACCGACACATTAAGTTCTTCTACGCTCAAAGAAATGGTTACATATGCTGCACCATGTATGGGAAGATTCTGATTAATGGTTAGTACATTGGCTCCAAGCTGGGCTACACGGTTTAAGATACTGGAAAGAACCCCGGGGGTGTTTTTGAGCATCATGGAAACGTTGATAATATTGAGGTTTTCCGCATTGAAAAAGGAATATATCCCATCCTTATATTTGTAAAAAGTACTGCGGGACATTTCTAAACGGTCAACTGCTGCCATAATACTGTCAACTTCACCACTGGCCAGCATTTCTTTGGCCAGAGCAGTCTTTAAAATAGATTCAGGAAGAATGTCTTCTCGTACCATATAAAATTTTTTATCCGGTTTGCCCATAAAAAAACCACCTCCTGTATGTGTAAGGCGGAAATTTTTCTTCCTAACACGGACAATTATATCATTAGAGGCGGTTGGTGGCAATAATATTCGAGGTTATATATTTTTATAAGGCTATAGCCGCGGATTTATCCGCGGCTATAATGGTCTTATGGTCATCCGGCGAGCTAAATGATGATACAGATCAGACCTCCGCTGCCATCATTGACTATGCGCTGCAGAGTATCCTGCAGTTTAAGCTGGGCATTTTCAGGCATGCGGTGGAGTTTATTCTGTATACCTTCCCGGACCAAATCATGCAGGGATTTTCCGAATATGTTGGAATCCCATATTTTGGAGGGATCTTCTTCAAATTCGTCCAGCATATAGCGGACCAATTCTTCACATTGTTTTTCGGTACCGATTATAGGTGTTATTTCGGTAGTTATATCAGCGCGAATAATATGCAGCGATGGGGCTTTGGCTTTCAGCCGTACACCGAACCGGCTCCCCTGGCGGATAAGTTCCGGCTCTTCCAAAAACATTTCTTCCAACCGGGGTGTAACCACCCCATAACCGGATTCTTTGACCTCATCCAGGGCTGAAGCTATTTTGTCAAACTCACGCTTGGCCACACTGAAATCCTTCATCAAGCGCATGATATCATGGGTACCTTCGACTTCGAAACCACTGACATCACTCAGAGCCCGATAGTACATTTCTTCCGGCAGCGCCACATCTATGGCGGCAGTGCCGGTACCCAGATTCATTTCTTCCAGGCTTACATAGCTGATGTGCTCCACATCGGAGAGCTTTTCAATGGCTCCGTCAATGTCCCTGACTTTCCTTATGTCATTGAGAACTTCATGGATATTGGTTTCCAGGCTTTCTCTGAGCCAGTAGTCCTCATCCAGTTCATCCACCCAGCGCGGTAACTTGATATTGACTTCCTGAACCGGGAATTCATAAAGCACTTCCTCCAGTAATCCATAAGTCTGATCGGGCGACATCACAGCACAATCCAGAGGAATTACGGCTACACTGTACTTTTCACTGATTTCATCGGCCAGGGTAAGGGTTTCTTTGCTGTAAGGTGTAACTGAATTCAACACAATAATAAAGGGTTTATTCAAATCCTGTAATTCCTGGATAACCCTTTCTTCTGCTGCTATATAACTTTCACGGGGTATTTCACTTATACTGCCATCAGTAGTCATTACGATGCCGATGGTCGAATGGTCGGCAATTACCTTCCTGGTACCTATTTCGGCGGCTTCTTCAAAGGGAACCTCATAGTCAAACCAGGGAGTTCTTACCATACGAGGTTCATCGTCCTCTTCATATCCCAGCGCGCCGGGGACTGCATACCCCACACAATCGACCAGTCTGGCCTTAAGGCTCAAACCGTTGGCGGTGGTCATTTCGATGGCTTCGTTGGGTACGAATTTGGGCTCTGTAGTAGTAATGGTTTTGCCGGCTCCACTCTGGGGAAGCTCATCCTGGGCCCGTTCCCGATCATAAACGTCCTTGATGTTCGGGATAATCATGAGTTCCATAAAACGTTTAATAAAGGTCGATTTGCCGGTTCTTACGGGGCCTACTACTCCCAGATAAATATCGCCCCCCGTTCTCTCGGCGATATTTTTTAAAATATTATTTCCTTCCACTTCTCATCTTCCCTCCCTCGGATTAAGACTTAAAGGCTCCTTGGTAATTGGATGCCCTGCCAATAATAGTTAATCTATAACAGTACAAGTATATTGAGGACCCCGCATTAATATGACCAAAAAAGAAAAAAAGTGTGATTTTTTCAAATCACACTTCAGACTGTCAAAAAGCACCCATACTCAGAGCGAGCAAAAAAGCCCAAGAGCAAGACATTAAGGGAAGACCGTGATTGAGGCGTACATGAGTACGTTGATTGAACGGTCTTTCCTTAATAACGCAGCTATTGGGCTTTTTTGACGCTCTGTCAGTCTGGTTATTACCAGCCCTGTCTATCCTGCACGATTTCCTCCATCTCATGTTTCTTCTGACGTTTCATAAGCCGGTCGACTTCATCGCGGGGATTTTTTCCCTGGTAGAGAATACCGTAACAGGCAGTAGTGATAGGCATATCGATTCCCATTTCGACCGATAGCTTATAAACTACCCGGGTGGTATTGGCTCCTTCCACTACCATGCCAATTTGCTGCAGGGTCTGTTCCAGGGTATTACCCTGGCCCAGAAGCTGGCCTGCCCGGAAATTCCGGGAATGAATGCTTCCACAGGTAACAACCAGATCCCCTATGCCGCTTAACCCGGCAAAAGTCCTGAGATCACCGCCCAGAGCTTCACCCATCCTAACTATTTCCATCAATCCTCTGGTCAATAGAGCAGCCGCCGTATTATCTCCGTATCCCAATCCCCGTGCAATACCTGTACCAAGGGCAATAATATTTTTTAAAGCCCCGCCCAGTTCCACCCCGGGCACATCGGGATTGGTATAGACGCGAAAAACCGGCGACATAAAAGCATCCTGAACCAGATAGGCCGTTTCCTTGTTAAACGCTGCCACCGTAACCGCAGTAGGAAGGTCGCGGCCCACTTCCTCAGCATGGCTGGGTCCGGATAATACTGCATAGCGCTGTCTTATTTGTTTTCCGAGTACATCTTCGGCCACTTGGCTCATGCGCATAGTTGTAGTTATTTCCAGGCCCTTGGCTACATTTACCAGCACCGTTTCCGCTTCCAGATACTCTTTGATCTGCCCCGCAACCTGCCTTACTGCCTGCGAAGGCACTGCCAGTACAGCGATAGAGGCTCCCTTTAATGATGCTTTTAAATCTAGCTCAGGAAAAACAGTATCCGGTAATTCCACTCCGGGCAGAAACCGGCGATTTTCTTTATGTATTTTAATATCTTCGATACCGTCTTCCACCCGTCCCCATAAATGTACTTCTGCTCCGTTCCGGCTGAGCAGAATAGCTAAAGCAGTTCCCCAGCTGCCCGCTCCAAGAACGCATATTTTATTCATGATTACCTCCGTATGATTATGAAGTTGCTTTTTCAGTAAATTTCGCTTCCGTACCGTTAATCAGTTTACGAATATTTTCGTGATGCCGGACAATAACCAAGACTGCTAAAAACAGGCACATAAGCACTACTGACCCGGACTCATTCAAAATAAAGGCCAACAGCGGCAAAATAGACGCAACTATTATGGAGCCCAGTGATACATATTTGGTTAGTATTATTGTTAAAATAAATATAGCCACTAATATAATAAAAATGGTGGGTGATATATATAAAACAATACCTGCGCAAGTAGCAACTCCCTTGCCACCTTTAAAACTCAGAAAGACGGGCCAACAATGACCGATAACCGCGACTGCGGCACATAAGGCAGCAACAGCGGCATTGCCGGAAAGCGAACCGAGCCAGCAGGCTGCCATCCCTTTGAGAAGATCTCCTAATAAAGCCAGTAAAGCTATTTTCAGCCCGGTAGTACGCAACACATTCGTAGCGCCGACATTATGGCTGCCGCGCTTTCTGATGTCCACCCCTCCCATCAGTTTACTGAAAATAAATGAAAATGGAATTGAGCCAATCAAATAACATAGTATCATCAAGGCTGCTGTTTTCACGCATAACCCTCCCACAAGTATTAATTAACATGCCCGCAAGGCATATCCTAAGGTCAGATCACACGGGGACATTCCTCACTTCGGTTCGCGCGATGGACCTGAAAGGTAGGTGTGTCCCCTGCTGGAACAGCGAGAGGACAATTTTTCCTCTTTATATTCTTGCTGCCCCTGGAATGGTCGACTGTAATTATGAACCTGTGCCCGGTTCGGCTCCTCTTTTTCTTACCAGCAACCTAACCGGGGTACCTTCGAAGCCAAAATTTTTACGTATAACATTTTCCAAATAGCGCAAATAAGAAAAATGGATTTCTTCCGGATAATTGGCAAAAAACACAAATACCGGCGGACCGGTTCGTACCTGTGATGCATAATAAATCTTTATTTTTCGCTTACCCCCGCCGGGTAGAGGATTAAGCAGCATGGCATCGGTGAGTACCCGGTTAAGCTCGGCGGTACTGACCCGATTATTATGCTGATCAGAGACAAAATCAACCAGTTCCATTATCTTAAATATCCGCTGACGGGTCAAAGCCGATATATAAAGAATAGGCGCGTAAGCCATGAATTTTAATTCTTCCCTGATGTCACGGTCGAACTGATTCATGGTCGAGCCGTCTTTTTCGATCAGATCCCATTTGTTTACGACTACAATACTGGCCTTGCCTTGTTCATGAACATAACCGGCGATTCTCTGGTCCTGATCGGTCACTTTGTCTACCGCATCAAGCATGATGAGCACCACATCCGCTCTTTCAATGCTCTTAAGCGAGCGGATGACACTATATTTTTCAGTTGCCTCTTTTATACGGGAACGTTTACGAATGCCGGCGGTATCAATCAAAATATACTTCTGCCCTTCAAATTCAAAGGGCGTATCGATCGCATCTCTGGTAGTACCGGGAATATCACTTACAATTACCCGTTCTTCCCCCAAAAGGGCATTTACCAGCGAAGATTTACCCACATTGGGCCGTCCTAATATCGCTATTTTTATGGTATCGGCATCTTCTTCATAATCAAGCGCGGGAGGAAATTTTTCAACTACGGCATCCAACAGTTCGTTGGTATTAAGGCCATGCATAGCGGAAATAGGGATCGGGTCACCCAGACCCAGGTTATAAAATTCATAATACTCTATTTGCTTGCCGAAATTATCTACTTTATTAGCCGCCAGGATAACCGGTTTATGGGAACGGCGCAATAACCCGGCCACCTGTTCATCCTCACTGGTAATACCGTCTTTGACATCTACTACGAAAATAATGACATCTGCCTCATCTATAGCCAGCTCAGCCTGCAGCTTTACCTCCCGGGTGAAAACATCGCCTTCATCAAAGCGTATACCCCCGGTGTCTATTACCATAAACTCCCGGCCGGCCCAGTCCGAATTATCATAAAGCCTATCCCTGGTTACACCGGCGATATCTTCGACTATGGCCTTTCTATTTCCTACCAGATGATTGAAAAGGGCTGATTTACCAACATTGGGTCTTCCTACTATAGCTACTACCGGTTTTGACATATTATCCTCCTAAACACGCTGACTTGATAAAACCAACACGGGGACATTCCTTACTTCGGTCCACGCAGTGGACCTGAGAGGAAAGTGTGTCCCCAGCTCCAAATAGCGAGAGTAAAACCTTCCGCTATATATTTCCTTGCAGGAAACATGAGATCTAAAGATCCTTCACTAACGTTCAGGATGACATATTTAATTTTACTTATCTGTTCAAAATGGTGTCGACCAGATCCCGGGCAGTGCCGTCAACGGTCAGAATTCGGGCACCGGTGACTTTTTCTATATCCTTGACACTTATATCATCTAAAAATACATCTTCTCCCTGTTTCAGAACTACTTCGGAAATTATTACCCTTTTGCCTTCATAGTTTGAACCTAGTGTGTTCAGGATATCTTGGCCCGTAAGAAGTCCGGTTACTGACACATTACCGCCAAAGAACTGGTTGGTTACTGCCAGCATGGTAAGTGATAAGCCTTTTATACGATTAAGCCGCCGGGCGACTGGTTCTAAAACCTTCTTACCGGAAACACCGGTAAGAATACAGGCTTGGATAGCATCAACCGAGTCCGGTAAAGAAGGTTCGATTTGGTTGAATTCATCCAGCAATATACGGGCCAGACCAATCCCGTTTTCAATTTGGCAATAGTCATCGTAATATTCTGCCGGGGGGAATTTAAGCCCCGCTTTCAGATAAAATTCATCAGCCAGGTAAACCAGGCCAAGCCCGGTCTCAGCACGATATTTACTTTGATAATTCCCTACTATTTTTATAAGTTCTGCCGCTTCGTCGGCCGTGACCGTTCTTAATTGGGGAAGATTATCGCGATACCCGGTGAGTCCGACCGGTACTATGCCGATGGAAACCACACAGGGATAAAATTCTGCCAGTTGCTCGATAGTTTCCTGCAGTATCTTGCCGTCATTAATACCGGGACATAATACTATTTGAGTATGTACTTCAATCCCTGCCTCCTGCAGGCGTTCAAGTTCTTCGCCTATTTTATCGGCCCGGGGATTTTTTAACATTTGCACCCGCACTTCAGGATTAAGGCTATGGACCGAAACATAAAGAGGACTAAGCCTCATTCTCTCGATTTTCTGCCAATCTTTCTCCTTCAGATTGGTCAGGGTAATGAAATTCCCATATAAAAAAGAATACCGGTAATCATCGTCTTTGACATACAAAGTCGCACGCATATCGACCGGAAGCTGGTCGACAAAACAGAACAGGCATTTATTCTTGCAGTGCTGCATCCGGTCAAAAACAACGCCGTCAAATTCCAAACCCAGGTTTTCATCATAATCTTTCTCAATTTCTATAGACCATATTTCACCATTAGCTTTTTGCAGTTCCATTTCCAGACTGTCATCCTGGGCATAAAACTCATAGTCCAGTATATCTTCAATAGGCTGACCGTTAATAGCCAGCAGGATATCTCCCGGCTCAATACCCACTTCAGCAGCAATGCCGGCATCTGATACCGTTTTTATTTCGGCGGCCAATCTGTTATTCCTCCTGATGTCATAATCGAAATCTTTCTTCATTATCCATCAAAAGGCTACTCATAGCAAGGGAACAGTTTTCAGCCGCTCCTCTACTTTTTGTACACTTTGTTTAATATCCTTGAGCTGCCATTTAATAAGTTTATATATTATCATATTACTCAAAGTTTTCAACCGGGGTATGCGCACCAACCAGGTAAACAATTTATCCCCTTTGATTATTACCGGTTCAATCCAGAGGTCCGCGGGCTGAAAACCACATACATCTATAAACTGGGTCATGGCCCGCAAGGCTAATTGCAGGTTTTTTCCGGCTCCCAAAGAATAGACCTGATTCCCCCTGCCATCGTCATGAACCAGCAAAGGATATCCGCTTTGCTCCAGTTTGCTGTCCCCGAATCCTTCCAACCGGGTATATCCGCCATGTTTATCCCATCCCAGCAGCAGGTTAGCTGCTATCAGGGTATGATGTACACCTGTAGTGCCAACGAAAATCACTTTCAAATTATATCACCGGCATCCTGTTTGGTCCGCAATGCTTTTAAGCGCGTAATCTCCACCAAATTAACGAGTTGAAAAAAGGCCTTGATTGTGCCCCGGCTGACCACCGGCCGCCCCACTGAGGGCAGCCCGATCCGGCGTGAGGTAAAGCCGCCTAATTTCATGCTTATATTGACCCGGTCCATAGCATTGACCACCAGCACCTGGTCTTCTACCCCCAATATTTGCGCAAGTCCGTTTAAGATATGGGTTAAGCGTTCACTCATGCTTTTTTTGCCCAAAACATAAACTTCATTGCCATATTCATCAATACCCATAAATCTGATTGAACCGAAATCAGCTTCGGTGGTTTTATCAAAATAAGGCAGGCTCATCAATTCGTCCACAGTAGGCGGTCTATGTTTATCAATCAGTCCCAGATGAAGAGCTGCAGCGGTCACCGATGAATGGGACCCGCCAAAACAATGATAAATTATTTTCATTATATTCAACCTCTTAATACGAAAATTCAACACGGAAGGACACTGATTAACTATGATTAACACAGATTTTAAAACAACTATACAAGAGAATGATACGAAAATACCCAAACCTTAAGGCCCACGTCGGGCCGCAATTTTCATGGGTGGTTGTGTCCTTGGGGCATGGACGGTTAATTAGAAATAAAACCGTAGGCCGGTCTACAGGGCGGTAGCCCTTCAGGCCGGTGCAGAGTATAACACATAAACTCTACGGCCCTGAAGCCCGCTCCTAACGTCGAGGCTGTAGGGCCTGCTACGGATAAAATAACCGCAAAACTTAATGCCGCACAATAATATAGACCCCATTTTCCAAATCATGTACCAATCCGCCCAATATACGTGCCAGCAGCAGACTGATTTGCTCCTGTTCTTCCTGATTCAGAGCATAAAAAACCGGACAGCCTCCCTGGGCAACCTTGGACGAATCCGTAGTAATAATAGCCAGAATACAGTTGCTAAAATTTGTATCCATCAATCTGCCGCCTTTCGGCCATAAAATGTATTAAGCGTAGTTCCCCGGATGTTTTCCAATACCGGCGCTTTTTTAATTATTTCAATCAGGGCGTCCATATCCGGTTCATTGGCTACGATAAAAAGGCCCAGATAGCCCTTGTCGACCTGTTTGCGGGCTAACGGCATCAGTTCGGTTTCCGATAAATCCACTTTACTGCCCAGGATAGATACTACATCATGGATTATAGCCATCCGCTGGCCGGGTGCATCCAGGGTTAAGCGGGCATTATCGTTCTTAGGTCTGATGATAACGCCTAACCCTTCCTCCAGAATTTTTTTACGGGTGAAAGGTAATCCCACATTCATGATGACCACATCGTCCACCATGAGCAGGGAGTTGTTGAAATGAACCTGGCCCGGTACCACCTCTGCTATCTCCCCGATGCATGATCCGCTCATCAGCTTCAGGCAAAATAAAATGCAGGCTGCCGCTGCCGCTATTCCCCATGGCCACCCGCCCAAACCGGTAGCAGCACTGCTGACCAGAGCAGTTAAAATACATAAATAGTTGCGGGCTTCAAACACGCGGGCAATGCCTTCAATATAGTCCTGACCCCGTTTGATGATTTTGCTTTCTTCTAATTTATTAAGGGTCTCTCTTTCCATATTGCGAATGTCGCGAAATTGCTGGGCCGCCAGGGCCAGGAAGGTTACTGCCACATAATCCGGTTTGGCAATGGCCGGAACTGCCACTGCCCCCAGACTGGCAGCAATAAAGCCCAGGGCCAGATGAGTAAGATGGCCATGGGGATAAGTGGGATAATGACGGTAATCGTTGCGCAGCATCAGCCACCGGGCAATAAATCCCGCCGTTATCCCAACTAATATTACTATCCCGTACTCTTTCATGACTCTATTTTTGCGTCGATCCGCGGTTAATCAAATAAAAGATTCCTATAGCCGCACCTACCACGACCAGAATAATCAGTAAAGTAGAGCCGGCCTTCTGGTCGTCTCCGGTCATAGGTTTAGCAGCCGGCTCGGTAGAGGTACCGGTCCCGGCAGCGGAAGCACCAATTACGGTAGGCAGTACATCCGCAAATAGTGCCGCTGCCTTTTCCGCATCCTGTTTCGGATTGGTATGGGAACCTATTTCAATCAACATCGCCCGGGGGCTTAAATCCTGATTATAACTCCCTTTGCCCATATAAATGCCATTGGACAGGCCCGGTTCTTTTTTATCCATGACCGCCTTAATTTTTTTGGCAAATTCCAGATTGGTTTTCATATTGGGATTGCTTCTGCCCACCACCAATTTGATTTTAGTTACTTCCTGACCCTTAACTTTGGTCTGGTACTGGTCGGGCGGGACGGCATCGCGATGAACGTCCAGAATTACATCAGGCTGGTCCTTCAGCAAAGATGCGGCCGTCTTGCGGGAACGATTATAGGCGTTTATATCATGAGGATTATGATTGGCTTTATTATAGTCAACTTTAAAACCCATTTCCCTGAACTTATTCACCATGGCTTCCCCAACATCATATATGCCGCCATTACCGTTGATGCTTTCTTTGCCGTCGGTGGGCACATAAGATTCATCGCTATGGGTATGATACACGGCTATAGTTGGTTTTTGGCCGGTTTTGACCACCGGTACTTCGCGGTTCAAAAGCGAGGCATCCGTTTCCAGATCAGCAATATCGGGCATGGTTTCCTTCCCCTGATAAACACATCGCGCCGTATTGTCGGAGATAATTTCCACCACCCGATAGCGGGAATTATCGGCGGCAATATAAATATCTCCGGGATAAACCTCAAAACCAGTTTGATGGACCACTTTGTTCTGTTCATCCAGCAGGGTGAAGTGCTGTCCCCCGGCTCTTTCCGTATGACTGGCCCAGACTCCGCCGGCTAAAAGGGTAAAGAGCAGGGTCAATATAACTATTGGTAAATAGCGTTTATTCATTATTGCCGCCCCCTTCACCCTGGTTCTGCTCTTCCATAGGCTTGCGGGCCGGTTCCGGTTCCGGTTCACGCAGGTTGGTTACCAATTCATCCGGTCTTCCCTCTGTTTTAGGCCCACCCTGGATCCGCTCCAGGCTCTCACCTACAAATTCGGCCAATAAGACTGCCAGGATACCGGCTAAAACCAGGGAATCAAAGGCTCCCGCACCGCCAATATGCACAACCCCTCTGACCCCGGTCCGGGCCAAATATAGATACTGTCCTACATCCAAAGCAAGTACGCCGATTACCGCTGCAAAGAAGGCACCTCTGCGGGAGCGGCCGGCCAGATAACCCACGATACCTGCGACCAGAGGATAAATATAAATCGGATCAATAAATATCTGTTCCGGTTCCGCCCCCAGATAGCGGGCAGCGATAAATAATACTAAGGCGGTAACTGCTGCCGCAATCAAAGCCCGTACCTTTTCCCGGGTGGTTCCGGCTCCCAATAATACATAAATTGCCAGGCCAACCGTAATGATCCCACCCAGATTAATGGTTATCCTGGGGGTTATGGGCACATCGATAAAGCTGCCGACAATAATGGCGGCAATTACGATCAGAGCCGACCTGTCATTCAGGCGCATCCGGTCCAGAACACGATGGGCCAGTCCGAAATAAATTAATATGGAGACTACAATTAAGGCAATCATACCAAATGGGAAATTAGCCATAGTTTTGACTCATTCCTTTCATACATGTATTTATGAAATATGTTTCCCCAAAATGGATTTTAAATACAATGCGGAATGAAACTATACGGCTGGTTTGAGGAGCGGAAAGATCCTTCGCTGACGCTCAGGATGACATAGTTTGGCTGGTTTTACAGAAAAAAATAAAGATGGCATAAAGCTTGTAGCTTTTGCCATCCTCTTTACCATATAACCTTTACCGGTGTGCCCACCAATGCGGGTCGATTCCGCGGGCTCGCAGCCATTCGGCGGTTGAGCCGGTAATAATTAGCGGGCAGGTTTTTAATTGCCGGCAGTCTCCGGCCCCGGCCATTAAAAAGACCGACTTGAGACGATACAAAAAACCCTCTGTATATTCTTGCAGCAATTCAGGTCCGCCGTTCATAAGGGCTTTCAAAAACGGGGAAGCCATTCCTACCAGTTCTGCGCCCAGTGCCAATGCTTTAACCGCGTCACCCGCACCTCTTATTCCACCGGAAGCTATAGTGGTTATAGGCAGTTTCAGCGCTGTAATTTCAGCCAGGCTGGCGGCGGTCGCAATGCCCCAGTCATCAAGTTCTCCCTGGAATTGTCCCCGGCGCTGGTCTTCAATGGCTATAAAATTAGTACCGCCTTTGCCCCCGGTATCAAAAATGCGTACTCCGGCTGCAAACAGTTTACTTACCGCCTCGCGGGAAAAACCAAAGCCGACCTCTTTGGCAATAATCGGTACAGGGGCATTATCTGCTATGCGGGCTACATTATCCAGGATGCCTTTGAAGCACCGTTCCCCTTCCTGCATGGCTAATTCCTGCGGTATATTAAAATGCAGTTGAATAGCATCGGCGGCTATCATATTTACCGCTTCATTTATCTCCTTAATACCGGATGCCGCACTTAAATTAGCCAGTATTAAACCATCCGGATTAATCTCCCGCACAATACTGAAGGTCTTTTTTAATTCACCGTCATTAATGGCAATCTTCTGTGACCCAACCGCCATAGCCAGGCCATATTTATCCGCTACACGGGCCAATTCCAGATTTATATCATAACCTTCAGCCGTACCACCGGTCAGAGCATTTACGAGAATAGGATACTCCAGGGTTTTACCCAAAAACAAGGACCTGGTGGATATATCAGCCAGGTCAAGTTCAGGCACCGAATTATTAATCAGGTGGATATCCTCCATACCGCTCGTACAAGGACCGTCACCGGTAGCCAAAGCAATATTCAGATGTTCAGTTTTGCGCTGCTTGCGAATGTTCATACCTCCCGGCAATCTTCTGCCCCATATTTTTAATTTTACCTCTGATGTAAAAAAAGCTGCCAGCGGCAGCTTAAAATTAATGCCTCAACCCGCAACCAGCGCCGGCCGCGGCGCAGCCCTGACAGTTATCCCTGGCAGAACTGCTCCCGGCAGTACTAAACGATGAAAGCATTTGTTTTACTTCGGCCCCACACTCCGGGCACCTGATCTTATTTTTTTCTGCATTGGAAACCATACGGTCAAATTTGTGTCCACATTGTTTACAAACGAAATCAAAAATGGGCATAAATCAAATTCCTCCTGCAGTTTTATTCGTTATCCTGTTGCTCCAGATATTCTTCAACTTCTTTATTCTCTGCCTCTTCCTGGGCTTCTTTCAAAGAAAGACTGATCCGTTTTTCTTCCGGATCCATGCTTAATATTTTAATCTTGATCTTATCCTGCACGCTGACCACATCTTCCGGTTTTTCCACTCTGCGGTTGGCCAACTGGGATATATGAACCAGACCGTCCACCCCGGCTTCGATTTCAACAAAAGCTCCGAAGGGGGCTATTCTGACCACAGTTCCTTCAACAATATCGCCGGGTTTATATTTTTCCATAACGATTTCCCAGGGGCTCTTCAGCAATTTCTTGCGGCTTAAGGAAACCCGTTCTTTTTCACGATCCAGGCCTAAAATATAAACTTCAATTTCCTCACCTTCGTGCAGCACGTCAGAAGGATGCTCTATGCGAACATGATCTATTTCCGATACGTGCAGGAGGCCTTCATATCCGCCCAAATCAATGAATGCACCATAATCCACTATCCGTTTTATCTTGCCGGTGCGGGTCTGACCTTCCTCAATATTCTGCCAGAATGCCTCTTTCAGCCGTGCTTTTTCCTCACCCACAACCTGTTTGCGGGATACGACTACCTGGGAACCGCGCCGCTTGTTTCTATTAAACTCTATTATTTTAAAATTAAGGGTCTGACCGATAAAATCTTCTATATTGCGAACATAGCCATCATCCACATGTGAAGCGGGCAGAAATGCTACTACACCTACATCAACCAGCAATCCGCCTTTGACACTACCGGTTACCACACCCTGAATAGTTCTTTCTTCCTTATAGTCCTCTTCCAGTTTATCCATATATTTTTGCGCATCTACCTTTTTCTTGGATAACAGGATAGTACCATCATCATCCCATTTGAGTACCATGACCTCGATTTCGTCCCCGACTTTGACCAGATCTTTAGCTGAACCGGCATCTTTTACCGACAATTCTCTAGCGGGAATAATTCCTTCGGATTTTCCTCCCACATCAACCATAACCTCATCGTCCAGCACCTGAATAATGGTGCCCTTTATAATATCTCCGCGATTGGGAGTTACAAAGTCCGCCATTTCTGCTTCCATTTTTGCAAAGGACTCTTCGCGGGGAACACTCTGTTCGTTGTTCACCGTTTCTTCAATTTGCTGCTCCTTTACAGCATTCTCGTCGTACTCACTCATCCTATCCAATACCTCCTTAATTATCCAGTCCGGAGTGGAAGCCCCTGCGGTGATCCCAACTTTGGTCACTTCCTCGAACCATTCCTTTTTCAGATCTGAAGCATTCTGTATCTGAAAAGTTTTAACTCCGGTAAATTTACACTCCCTGGTTAGAGTGGCTGTATTAGAACTATTAATATCACCAACTACCAGCATTAAGTCAACTTGCCGGGATAAATCTCGGGCAGATGCCTGCCGATTTCTGGTAGCCGGGCAAATCGTATTGAAAACACGGACCTCTGTTTTCCCGGGCAATAATGCCGCCGCCACCTGATAAAACTGATTTTCATCCCTGGTAGTCTGCGATATGAATCCTACCTTGCTGCCAACCTGCAAGCCAAATACTTCCTCCAGGCTTTCGATAATACTAGCTTCATTCTCACACCATCCTGCAATACCCTGTACTTCAGCATGTTTTTTATCTCCGAAAATTACTATCGCATATCCTTCACCTCGTAGTAATGCTGCCAGAGTATGTACTTTTTTAACCAGCGGGCAGGTAGCATCCTTGATAAGAAAACCTCTTCTCTCGGCCTCTTGTATCACTCCTGGCGGCACTCCGTGCGACCTGATTATGAGCCTCCCGGGTTCAATGCTTTCTAAACTGTCGACTGGTATAATACCCTTTTTTTCAAAATATTTGACTACAGCATCATTGTGTACCAGCGGTCCCAGCGTATAACATTTGCCGCCTTCAGAAGCTGCATCCCGGGCTATCTGTATCGCCCGTTTAACTCCGGCACAGAATCCGGCATATTCAGCTACCTTAACCTGCAATGATAACACCCCGCAAATAATATAACTATTATGTATAACGGTACACAAATCCTTCTTTATTTTGACAAAAGGCTATTAATTTCACACATAATTTGCTTGCTAACTTTTTCCATATTTTCGGAATTTATCTTCTGCCCCCGGTATTCCGACAGTAGCAATGGTTCTCCTACCCGTACCACCAGAGGTTTCAGCCACCCGATCGGTAAATTTCTGCGGCTGCCAATACAGGCTACCGGCAGTACCGGTGCACCTGATTTCAATGCCAGCATGGCAATACCGGTGTGAGCTGTAGTCTCCTGTCCTTCTCTTTTACGCTCACCTTCAGGAAATATACCCAGTACTTCACCCATATCCAGAATATCAAGCGCCTGTCTGATAGCACGCCGGTCGGGTGTTCCCCTTTTTACCGGAAATGCATTCAGTCCTGTTAATAATTTGCCCAATACCGGATTCGTAAATAACTCAGCCTTAGCTATAAAATGTACCGGACGCTTAAATGATATCCCAACCAATACCGGATCCCAGTTACTGACATGGTTGGCAGCAATTATTACCGGTCCCTGAGCCGGCAGGTTTCGTACTCCTTCGATTTTCAAGCCGAGAAAATAAAAAAGGAACCTTACCAGGTCACGGACAAAACGATAGAACATTCTATCCCTCCCTGATTATAGCGTATAATCGTGCAGCAACTTCATCAATCGACAGGTTGCTGGTATCTATTATAATCGAATCATCTAAAATCTTTAGCGCACCGGTTGGGCGCTGCATATCGCTCTGGTCGCGGGCGGCTATATCATTTTTTATTTCTTGCAAATCACAGGCGATACCTTTGGCCTGCAATTCCTTCATGCGCCGCCGGGCTCTTTCCTCAATACTGGCCGTAATGAAAAACTTGTATTCGGCATCAGGCAGTACACATTCACCGATATCACGGCCATCCATGACTATATCGGCAGTAAGTGCCATATCCTGCTGTTTTTCAACCATTATTTCCCTGACTGCCGGATGGGAAGCTACTCCCGAAACAGCTTCGGTTATTCGTGGAAGACGTATATCAGAAGTTACATTTATATTATTGCAATAAATTTGCTGGCCGTTCTCGAAATGTATATCAGACGAAAGGGCTAACTTTTGAAGTGCAGCGGCATCATTTATATTAATGCCTTTATTCAATGCCTCCCAGGTGAGAGCGCGGTACATGGCTCCGGTGTCAATATATACAAAATCTAGTTCGCTGGCAATCTTCCTGGCAATAGTACTTTTGCCCGCACCTGCAGGACCATCGATAGCAATTTTCATAAACACAACCTACCCAACCATAGTCTTTATAGATTTTAACATAATGCGGTACTTGTGTAAAAACTTTGGGAAGGAAAATAATTCAACCGGGAAAACCCTTATCGAATATGAATCCTTCGACCCCGAGGACAAGTATGGCTCATATCCGTAGCAGGCCCTACAACCCCGACGTTAGGAGTGGGCTTCAGGGCCGGGGTTTTCTCATGTTATTCTCTGCACCGGCCTACGTCCTGTCATCCTGAACGTAGTGAAGGATCTTGCAGTCTCCGAGATGAGAAGATCCTTCACTTCGTTCAGGATGACAAAAAGATGTTATTTATAGCAATAACAAGAACAGTATTTTCGTACTAAAATCTGTGTCCCTCTGTGTTGAATTTGCCGTTAACTGGTTACCTCTCGCAGTATATCCCAGAATTCAGGAAAAGATATATTTACTGCTTCAGCATTTTTAATCGTGGTTTCTTTGTGACCGCATAAACCGGCTACGGCCAGGCTCATGGCCATGCGATGGTCGCCCAGGCTGTCGACGATACCTCCTGGCAGGGAATCAGGGCGGCCATTAATGACAAACCCATCTTCAAATTCCTCCAGGTCTACTCCGAGAGCAGACAATTGCGAAGATATAGCGGCGATCCGGTCGGTCTCTTTGAAGCGCAGCTCGCGCGCATTCTTAACAACCGAAGGACCATCGGCCTGGGCCATGGCTACAGCCAGTATAGGTATTTCATCTACCAGCAAGGGGATAATATCTCCTTCTACCGTCGTACCCTGCAACTGAGCATGTGATATTATGATGTCACCCACCGGTTCTCCGCCGTTAAGATGCTGGTTTTCGACCTCAATATGACCGTTCATCTTTTCCAATACGGTGATTATGCCGCTGCGGGTAGGATTAAGGCCTACGTTGCGAATTCGCAGACAGGAACCGGGGATCAGACTGGCTGCTACCATAAAAAAAGCAGCGGAGGATATATCTCCCGGTACCACCCAATCGACCGGCTTTAGTTCGGACCCATGCTTAAGGTTTATTCCACCCTTTTCCATCTTTATAGCTGCGCCCATCGAGCCCAGCATTCGTTCACTATGATCCCTTGATTTTACCGGTTCCATGATAATGGTGGAGCCGACCGCATTAAGGCCGGCCAGCAGCAGGGCAGATTTGACCTGAGCGCTGGCCACGGGAAGTTCATAGGTGATTCCTTTAAGATGACCTCCTTCGATAGTAAGGGGCGGGTGACTGCTCTCCCCTCTTATCTTGGCTCCCATCCGCGATAAGGGCTCAATGACTCTTTGCATGGGACGCCGGTTTAAGGAATCATCCCCGCTTAAGGTGCAGGTAAAGTTTTGCCCCGCCAGCAAACCGGCCATGAGCCTCATGGTGGTGCCTGAATTGCCGCACTCCAGAACTGTATCAGATGGTTTAAAGCCCTGAATCCCCTGCCCCTGGATTATAATCTCGTTTTTCTGCTGTTCCAGTCTGATACCTAACTTTTGCATACAGCCTATGGTGGATAAAGTATCGGCCGCCAGGAGACAATTCTTAATGGTTCCGGTACCTTCCGCCAGGGCGGATAGTATAACCGCCCGATGGGAAATGGATTTATCCGGGCCTACCTCGATATCCCCCGACAAAGGAGTTATTTGTGGTTTTATTATACGGTTCATTTTGTATCTCACCTCACCCAAGCTTTAACATCAATCGAACGCAGGAGTTTTACGGCCTGATGGGCATCCTCCAGCAGAGGAAGGCCCAGACGCATGGTCCCCCCGTCGCCCTCTCTCGCTCTTAAAATTTCTATATCCACAATATTGATGCCGCGGGAACCCAGCAATGCCCCGATCTCACCGATTATACCGGGCCTGTCAGGAACAATGCAGATTATATCGCAGAAATTCGGCAGTAATCCCTTGCGAATTCCGGGTATGCGGTTGCGTATGTTTCTCGCATTCTCCAGCTTTTCTCTGATCAGTTCCACATCTTCCTCCGCCAGCGCCTGTTTGAATTCTTGCAATAAAGTAATAAAATGCGCCAGTTTTCCTTCCAGTTTGCCCCGATTCGATAATAATATGTCTTCCCACAAACCGGAATTGGAAGATGCTATCCGGGTAATGTCCCGAAAACCGCCTGCCGCCATCATTAATGTTTCATTGTCGCCGGTAGTCAGATTAACCAGTGAGGCGGCCGCAATATGGGGAATATGACTGATAGTTGCTACTATTTCGTCATGCCGGTCCGGAGACATTATTTTTATTCTGGCCCCGGTTATTTCAAGCAGTCCGGTTAACCCGGTCATTATCTCTTCCGGAACATCGGCCGGAGGAGTAAGAATGTATACCGCATTTTCAAACAAGTACCGGTCGGCACCATTTATACCTTGAATTTCGGAACCGGCCATGGGATGGCCGCCTATGCCCCAGGCGAAATCAGGCAGGAGTTCCTCAAACATATTCATGACCGCCTGTTTGGTACTGCCAATATCGGTAATCACGCTGCCGGGACGGAGATAGGGACGCATAGCCAGAAGTAACGAAACATAAGTGCTGATGGGGGAACATAATATAATCAGATCACTCTCCGTTACGCCCTTATGAATAGGCGCTTCCTCATCTATCGCACCCATGGCCAGGGCGCGGGCTATGGCAGTTTTGTCGGTATCATGGCCCAGTATTCTGACCGCACGCTCCGACTGTTTTAGCGCCAAACCCAGCGAACCTCCAATTAAGCCCAGTCCGATAATAAAAATATTTTGCATCATCCGCCTCCTTTACTGTTCCATATTCATGGCCCAGTGCAACTGCTTTACCCCTTTGACCAGATCCTGGAAACCTTCCGGCTTCAAAGACTGCGGTCCGTCTGACATGGCTTCGGAAGGGTTCTGATGCACCTCAACCATTATGCCATCACAGCCTGAACCTACCGCTGCCATTGCCATCGGTTTCACCAGTTTCCACTTGCCGGTTCCATGGCTGGGATCAACAATTACCGGCAGATGCGTAAGCTGTTTGATTAAGGGAACCGCACTTAAATCCAGCGTATTACGGGTATAGGTTTCAAATGTCCTTATCCCCCGTTCACACATTATAACATTAGGGTTGCCGCTCGATATTATATATTCCGCCGCCATTATCCATTCTTCAATAGTAGCAGAGGCACCGCGTTTTAATAATACCGGCTTCGAGCTTTTGCCCAGTTCCCGTAATAAAAAGAAATTTTGCATATTACGCGCGCCCACCTGCAGCATGTCTGCATATTTTTCTACCAGGTCGATCAAACGGGGGTCCATAATTTCTGTTACTACCGGCAAACCTGTAACCTGGCCGGCTTCAGCCAGGATTTCCAGTCCTCTTTCTTCCAATCCCTGAAAGGAGTAAGGTGAGGTCCGGGGCTTAAAGGCGCCGCCTCTTAGCATAGTGGCACCGGCCTCTTTTACCTTCCCGGCAATTTCCAGAAACTTGTGGCGGCCTTCTACCGCGCAGGGACCAGCTATTATCTGCATACTCCCATCGCCTACCGTAACATTGCCCACCTTAACAAGGGTGGAGTCCGGCTGAAATTCCCGCGAAGCCATCTTGAACGGTTGCACGATAGGTACTACCCGTTCCACACCAGGCAAAGTCTCAAACATTTCCATGATGGCGGCGGTACGTTCTCCGACTCCGCCGATTATGGTCCTCTCCACGCCTACCGACATATGGACTTTAAAACCATGCTCCTGCAATTTTTCTTCCACCCGGCTGATCTCTCCAACTGCAGCATTTCTTTCCATTACGATAATCATTGTTTTTCCTCCTTTTAATCAATTCAGCGGCAAGACTGTTCGTCTTTCCGCTGCCGGAGGTGAGAAAAAGCCATTAGTGAATAATATCACTAATGGCTCAAATCCACTACTAATATTCCCACCATCCTGCCGTTCTACTCTTTTACACTCAACGGGTAAACCATACTACAAATTTAAGCATATCATTATCTGGCCAGTTTTTTCAAGTAAAACAAATCTGAAATTATTTAAAAAATAGCCTTGACTTGGAGTAAACTCCAAGTGATATGCTTCAATGAAAGGAGCAATTTCATGAATAGTAAAATATTGATTGCCTACTTTTCCCGCGAAGGGAAAAACAGGTACCGGCAGTGAAACAGACGCCTGGGGCGTCATCACCAATCCGGAAACCAATGAAAAAATTGGCTTTGGCGGCATTGACGAGCTGTTTCCCAAACTTGCAATCATTAGATCCGGAGTTGATGACCAGTGTACCGCCGATGTTTACGGCGTTTCAGGGCTTCGATGCATTATTTCACAGCATGGAAGGCTATATCTCCAAATTCGCAAACCTTATGAGCGATATGGTCGGTATAACCGCCATTGAAAATGTCAGCCGCTATTTGGCGAAGGCTGTTCGTGACGGAAAAGATATGGAGGCAAGGGAAAAGGTGGCCTTCGGCAATTATCTTTCCGGCATTGAAATGGTGGTAGGCTCTACCTCCAGCCAGCATTCGCTGGAGCATGCATTAAGCGCCTATCATCAGGATCTTCCTCACGGAGCCGGACTCATTATGCTAAGTAAGGCCTATTTCTCTTTCTTTATTGAAAAGCATGTATGTGACGACCGTTTTGTCAAAATGGCGAAAGCCATGGGCAAGGGAGATGCAGCCGACCCTATGGATTTCATTGAAATGCTTTCTAAATTGCATGAGGACTGCGGCGTGGCCGATCTCAAAATGTCCGATTACGGCATAAAGCCGGAGGAGTTTGAGACGCTGGCAATCAATGCAAAAGAAACCATGGGCAGGCTGTTTGACTGCGATAGAGTAGACTTGTCCGTTCAGGACTGCATGGCAATATATGCGAAATCCTATCGCTGATGGGAAGTGACCAAAATAACTGGAGGAAATAGATATGGATAACGACAAGAGAGAGGTCATCCCTTCGGGACAACGCCTCTCTCTTGCTTTTCCGTATCGGTTTGGGATATGGTTCAATAAGTTTCCCTATTAAACCGTACCTTTTTCGCTTCTTTTATTTTTTCCCTTTGCCGGTCATATATTGAACTTCTATCATATAGATTTTTGCCTTTGCTTCAGCCTTTTGGATATATTTTAGTCCGGCCTCCATGTAGTTCTGGGCAAATTTCTCAATTAACAGTATAAAAACTTCTTGTTTTTCTTCCTCTTCTACTTCTTTAACCTCACCAAAAGAGATTACGCTTTTGAATTTGGTGCTAAAACCCTCCGGGATTAACTCAACATCTTTAACTACACAAAAGGAAACCTTATTGCTAAAGGTCATATTATCCGTTTTGTGCCCGGTTAAGGCAGAGTGGAAATAGATTTTATCGTCCCGGTAGATAAAATTTACCGGCACTCCGTAAGGAAACCCGTTTTCGCCCACGGTTGATAATATACCGTATTCGGCTGTGTTCATTATTTCCAGTATTTCATCCTTGGTCAGCATTTTTTCACTTCTTTTCATTTCTCTAAACATAAAACGGCCTCCTCTTTTCAAACTTCTTTTTATTATAACAAAACCAATACCACTAGACGTTTGTAGCGCTTTGCTAGTTGAATACGATATTTTTCTCCTTTTAGAACCATAAATAGGTATTGCAGTCAGGCCTTACTGATAGGTATAAAAAAGAGGCAAAAGAATGAAACTTTTGCCTCTCCGTTTCGAAACCTTAACATCATGCCTTGCCCAGATAAGCACGGCGGACTTCTTCCTTGTCGGCCAGTTCAGGGCCGGGTCCTTCCAGAACGATGTTGCCGGTTTCAAGAACATAACCATAATCAGCTATTTCCAGAGCAGCGGTGGCATTCTGTTCGATTAAAAGAATGGTCATACCCTGCTCATTGATTCTCTGAATTACCCGGAACACTTCCTGAACCAGAATAGGCGCCAGTCCCAGTGACGGCTCATCCATCATGATTAAAGTCGGCCTTGACATCAAGGCCCGTCCAATGGCCAGCATCTGTTGTTCGCCACCGGATAGCGTACCGGCCACCTGCCATTCCCGTTCCTTCAAACGCGGAAAAATCTCATATACCTTGCCCAAGTCACTTTCTATCCCCGGTTTGTCTTTACGGGCATAAGCCCCCATCTGCAGGTTCTCCAGTACGGTAAGATTCGCAAATATACGCCTTCCCTCCGGTACCAGAGTTATACCTCTTTTAACTATATCAACCGTCTTTTTACCGGTAATATCTTCACCTTTAAAAGAAATTTGGCCTGCTGATGGTGGAACCAGATTGCTGATGGCTCTTAAGGTAGTGCTCTTGCCGGCACCATTGGCTCCCACCAGGGTAACTATTTTATGCTCAGGCACCTGAAGGCTGATACCTTTTAAGGCATGAATACCGCCATAATAGACCTGTAAATCTTTAATCTCAAGCATCCTTTTTCACCGCCCCCAGATATGCTGCAATTACCTTTTCATTATTCTGGATTTCCGCCGGAGTCCCTTCAGCCAGAGTGACGCCGTAATCAAGCACGTAAATCCTTTCACAGATACCCATTACCACTTCCATATGATGTTCAATCATCAGTACGGTAATATTAAATTCATCCCTGATACGAGCAATGAATTGCATCAATTCCTGCGATTCATTGGGATTCATACCGGCAGCAGGTTCATCCAGCAATAAGAGCGAAGGCTGCGTAGCCAGAGCCCGGACGATTTCCAGACGCCGCTGTTTACCGTACGGAAGTGAAGTAGCCTGCTCATTAACCACATCATCCAGCTGTACCTTATGCAGCAATTCCATACATTCATCGTATTGCTTTAAGCGTGCCCGGCTGTAACGGGGCAGTCCCAGCACCGCCTCCGCCAGATTGGCTTTGAGCCTGACATGTTTGGATATCATCACATTTTCCATCACCGTCATAGTTTGAAACAGCCTGATATTCTGAAAAGTTCGGGCTATACCCAGTGCAGTTATACGGTCGGGTTTCAGTCCGGTGATATCCTGGTCGTTAAAAATGACCTTTCCGCTGGTAGGGGTGTAAACTCCGGTTATCATGTTAAAAACAGTAGTTTTGCCCGCACCGTTAGGCCCGATCAGACCTATTATCCCACCCTGGTTAATCTCCAGGCTAAGATCGGAGACCGCTTTTAGACCTCCAAATTGCATTGTTATATTATCAGTGTGAAGTACATTGCTCATAAAGACACCCCCCGCTTACTGCCACGGCGTATTTTAAGTTTATCCAGGAGCCAGTCCCAGTTAAATTCACGGGTGCCCATAATACCCTGACGATAGAATAGTATGATCATCAATAAGCCGATTGAGAATATAACCATGCGCATTCCTGGCAGTCCGGGAATGGTCAGCAATCCAAATACGTTCATATCTTGCTCCACTACCCGCAGCCATTCCATGATAATAGTTATAAATACACCCGCAATAACTGAGCCGGTGAGACTTCCCATACCTCCCAGCACTACTATCAATAATATCTGGTAGGTAAACAGGAACCTGAACATAGTGGGATCAATAGAAGTTATCAGGAATCCCATTAACGCACCGGCGATACCGGCAATAGCCGAACCGATAGTAAAGGACAGCAGCTTGGCATGGAACACATTTATCCCCATCGCCTCAGCCGCAATTTCATTATCGCGTACAGCCTTGAAGGCATAACCCCAACTGCTGTTAATAATCCGCTTGAGAATTATTATGATTAGAATCGCACAACCCCAGTAAACCCACATGCTTTTTATAGAGGGAATATTCTTTAATCCCAATGAACCATTGGTAATGGTAATAGTATTGGTTACAATAATTCTTATTATCTCGGCAAAACCCAGAGTGGCAATAGCCAGATAATCATCCCGCAAGCGCAAGGCCGGGAAACCGATCAAGAAACCAAAAAGGGCAGAAATAAGGGCCGCCATTATTACGGCGGCAAATATCGGCCACTCCACATGGGCCAGGAATGGTACGATTGGCTCCATAAAATAGATTAACTCTTTACTCTCCGGCGACATGGTCAGTATTGCTGCGGTATAGGCACCAATACACATAAAACCGGAGTGGCCCAGCGAAAACATACCGGTAAAACCGATCACCAGATTCATACTGACCCCCAGGATCACGAATATGGCAGCCAGATTTAATATTCTTATCTGGAAGGTGCTAAGATTGTTTTGTCCCCAGTACAATATCCCGGCCAGGAGAACCAGAGAAACTAGGGTAAGTGTAGTTTTAATGTTTTTTCTTTCGTCCATGCTACACCTTCTCCACTACGTTTTCGCCCAGGATACCGCCCGGTCTGAATAATAAAATCAATATTAATATGACAAAGGCAAAAGCGTCACGGTAGCCCGAAACGCCCGGGAAGAAGCCTACCAGCATTACTTCTACAAATCCCAGTATAAACCCGCCTATCATGGCACCGGGAATGCTGCCTATTCCTCCCATAACCGCGGCGATAAAACACTTCAGGCCCGGGAATACACCCATCAAAGGATCAACCTGCGGGTACTGCAGACTCCATAGAATGCCGCCCACCGCAGCCAGACCTGAACCTACGGCAAAAGTAGCGCTTATGATTTTGTTGACGTCCACCGCCATCAGGCTGGAAGCTTCAAAATCTCGGGATACGGCTCGCATGGCCACACCTATTTTGGTTTTCTTGACCATAAACGTAACCGCGATAAGAAGAATTACAGTAACCACGGGAATAATTATGGTAGTTGACAGAAAGGATATTCCTCCGGCATGTATGTTCCATACCAGTTCACTGGGACGCGGAAACGGTTTGGGGGTAGCTCCGATAGTGACAATGCCGACGTTCTCCAGCAAAAATGATACGCCGATGGCTGAAATCAGAGCCGATATACGCGGTGCGTTCCGCAGAGGACGGTAAGCCAGTTTTTCTATGGTCACACCCAGCAAGGTGGTAAGGACAATCGCAATCGCGAAAGAAGCCCACCAGGGCAGGGAAAAAACCAGGATGCCGTAAAAGACTATATAAGCGGCAACCATTAACAAATCAGCATGGGCAAAATTGATTAGCCTGATTATACCATATACCATGGTATAACCAATGGCAATCAATGCGTACAGGCTGCCCAGGGTGATACTATTAGCAAGATTTTGCAGTAACACATCCATGGACAAAATTCAACAACTCCTTCATGTTCCTCAATAGTCAAAAATTGATTTTTCACATTTAAAATAGATACTCCCCTCCTAAGGCAGGAGGGGAGTCATTTCTGCAACCTGGCCTATTTCGGCTCTACCTTTGTCTCATAAACAAAATTTCCATCGGCCACTTTCTTAATAATGGCTGTCTTGGTAGCATCACCATTTTGATCCAGAGTGATGATACCGGTGGCTCCTTTGAAATCCTTGGTGGCTGCCAGAGCAGTCTTGATATCTTCACGGTCAGTGGAATTAGCTCTTTCGATGGCATTAACGGCCAGCAGATAAGCATCAAAGCCTAGCGCTCCAAAGGCATTGGCCGTTTTATCAGGATAGGCTTTCTTGAATTCATTCAGGAAAGTAGTGGAAACTTCGGTAACAGGTTCTTCAGCGGTAAAATGAGTGCTGAAATAAATATCTTTGTATTGTTTTACCTGGCTTAGGAATGCATCAGCTTCCCAGGTATCGCCGCCCAGAATCGGGCAGGTTATTCCCAGTTCGCGGGCTTTGGCTACCAGAATACCGCACTCCAGGAAGTTCCCCGGAGCAAAGATAACATCGGGATTCTTGGCTTTTACAGCGGTCAACTGAGCTGAAAAGTCTTTGTCACCGGTATTATAGTTAACTTTTTCAACTATGGATTTTTCTCCATTAGTTTTCTTAAAGGCTTTTTCAAAGTAGTTGCTTAAGCCTACCGAGTAATCCTGCTGAACATCCTGAATGATGGCAGCAGTTTTGGCACTCAGTTTGTTAGTAGCATAATTCGACATAACGGTTCCCTGGAAAGGATCAATGAAGCATACCCGGAAATAATAATCATTACCCAGAGTTACAGCCGGATTGGTCGGTGAACATCCAATAACCGGACACCCTGCATCCTGGGCCACCGGTCCGCCGGACATGGACAATGAACTGCCATAGCTTCCTATGATTACGTTCACATTTTCTTTACTTACCAATCTCTCCACGGCATTGGCAGCTTCCTGTTTTTCACTCTTGTTGTCCACCGTTACCAGTTCGATCTTTTTGCCCAGTACGGTGGGATACAGTTTGTTGGCCAGTTCGATGCCTTCCATGGTCATCTGGCCGCCGGCCGCATTCGTTCCGGTCAGAGGTTCATAGACACCAATCTTGATTACATCGTTTGCTTTGTCCCCGGACTTGTCCTGGTCCGAGCCGCCGCCACAACCTACAATTGTCATGGCAAGCATTGCCAGCAGCGTTAGCAGCGCAATATGTTTGCGCCTTAGTTTGAAAAACATCCAAATACCTCCCTCTACAACTTTTTCTCGTACTGATTGCCTGGTGCAGACAATCGTCCATCCACGATTAACACTACCATTTTTAATTTAATAAATCAATTAACCTTTAGTCCAATAGTGTCAATCTTCTCAAAATTTCATCAAAGTTCTTGTATTTTTCCCTTTTATAAACAAAAACCCTTTTTATAGTCCTGAATTTTTGCTTTTTCAGGTGTTTACTCAAAGGGGAGCATATCATAATACGTAGGTTTTGAACCTTACTACTATTCAATTGTTTTATCAGCCAGGCGGGCCAGTCCTTTTATCTGTTCGTACAGTAGTTCAAACCGTTCCGGAGTCAACGATTGTTTTCCGTCCGATAAGGCCCGGTCCGGATCCTGATGCACTTCGACCATTATACCGTCCGCACCTACCGCAATCGCCCCCCGCGCTACCGGGGTAACCAGCTTCCACTTGCCGGTGGCATGACTGGGGTCAACTATGACCGGTAAATGGGAAAGCTGTTTTATGAGAGCTACCGCCCCTAAATCTACGGTGTTACGAGTGTAAGTTTCGAAGGTACGTATTCCTCTTTCGCACAGTATTATATTTCTATTGCCCCCGTTCAAAATGTATTCCGCCGCCAGCAGCCATTCTTCTATGGTAGCGGAAAAGCCCCTTTTCAACATTACCGGTTTATCTATCTTGCCCAGTTCATCCAGCAGGGTGTAATTTTGCATATTGCGGCTGCCGACCTGCAAAATGTCGATTTTGTCATACAGAAAATCCAAATCGCGTGCATCCATTATCTCAGTTATGATAGGCATGCCCGTAATACTGCGTGCCTCCATCATAATATCCAGGCCTTCCAATCCCAGTCCCTGAAAGGAATAAGGAGAGGTACGGGGTTTAAATAAACCACCCCGCAGAATTTGAACGCCCGCCTTTTTGAGCAATAGTGCCAGCTGGAGATAGGCTTCCCGATCTTCCACCGCACATGGCCCGGCTATTACCGTACAATAGCCTTCACCAATATGAACCGTTTTTTCTCCCGCTTTGAGGCTTATAATGGTATCAGCCGGGTAAAAATCTCTTGATGCTAGTTTGAATGGTCTCATGTATTTTTTCCTCCATTTATAAGAACATTCTACAATATTGGCAAAATATTTTAAATTACTTCGTTTAATTATTCATAGAAGTTTTTGTCGGGATTCTATCGCTTCGCGGATTAAAGCCAGGATTGTCCCCGGAGTAGATAAGTTACCCTGTTTAAGTAAGTATTATCTCCCCAAACATAGTATAACATTTACTTTTAAAGCCCAAGTATTAAATGCTTTTTTACAAGCTTTTCGAACAAATTTAACATGCTCTTGCTTGTTTTGTCTGTTACATATCATTATCATTATGTAAAATTGGGTAAGATTTTGGGGCGAACAGGATGGATGATAAAGAAAACAAATGGGATTTTTCATTTAAAAATATCGTTTTTCCTCTGATATTTCTGGGAATATTCTGGGGACTTGCCATACTGTTATCCATAACCTCGGGAACCATTTTCTATTTATTTAACTTTGGATATATAGGAACATCAATTGCGACCGGCATCTTTTTAATTCAGGCATTGCCCAGGAAGCATAAGGCATGGGGGCGAAGGACCTCGCAGATATTAGTTGGTTGTTATATGCTGCTTTTTCTTGGCTTTTTTAACCGGGAAAACATGCAGATCGAAGGCTTTTTCATGCTGCTGCTGTCAGGTGTGTTTGCCGCCGCCACCATGCATTATTTAATCGCCAAAATTGTTGGTCCCTTAATTTTCGGACGGGCGTGGTGCAGCTATACCTGCTGGACGGCAATGATATTAGATTTGATGTCTTACAAAAGGCCGCAAAATAAGCGGATAAGATATCTGGGGATAGTTAGATATATACATTTCTTTATTGCATTGAGTTTAGTCTTGTTTATTTGGTTCATTCTGAAAAAACCGGTAGAGCCGCAATCAAGCACGGAGCTTTATTGGTTCATTGGTGGAAATATTTTATATTATTGCCTGGGTATGATTCTTGCGTGCAGCTTAAAAGATAATCGAGCCTTTTGCAAATACATATGTCCCATTCCGGTATTTCAAAAAGCTACCTCCCGATTCGCTTTGCTCAAGATAAAAATCGATCCCGATAAGTGCGTGGATTGCGGCAAATGCGAAAAGGTATGTCCCATGGATGTTAAACTGCTGGAGTATAAAAATAATAAGCAAAGGATATTATCAACGGAGTGCATTTGGTGCAGCACCTGTACCTATGAATGTCCCCAAAATGCTATTACTTCAACGATTGGCTTTGACGCGGGAATAAGGGACCGATTAAATTATAGATAAATGGACAGAGTGCCTGACCGGATTCGGCCAGGAAAAAGGGGGATACCGTAACGGTGTCTCCATTTTTTTGCTTCCTTGGGAGGGAACAAAGCATTCAGAGTCTAATTTTCATACTAACCATAGTGTATACTACTTTTACAGGAGGGATTTTTAAATGAACCGACCAATAAGGGCAGCCATCTGCCAGATGCAGGTGGTTGCGGAAAAACAATATAATCTTGATAAAGCGGCCCGCATGATAGCCCAGGCTGCCGGTATGGGGGCCAGACTGGTCGTATTGCCCGAAGTCTTTAACGGACCGTATGATTCGTCCCTTTTTTCTGCTTATGCGGAAACGGTTCCGGGATCCACTTTTGATTTTTTAGCTCAATCCGCCCGCCGGCATGGCATTGTTCTGGTCGGAGGCTCTTTTATCGAAAGAGCTGAAAACAATCAAATATATAATACCAGTTATATATTTGACGCGGAGGGCAATGTTCTGGGGCATCATCGCAAGATACATCTTTTTGATGTGGATATCCCGGGACAGATCACTTTTCAAGAATCATCCGTACTAAGCAGCGGACAAGATATAACCGTAGTTGACCATGAGGATATGCATATAGGATTAATGATCTGCTATGATGTCCGGTTCCCGGAACTGGCCCGGGCCATGACCCTTAAAGGAGCTGATCTGTTGGTAATCCCCGCCGGATTTAACCGTACCACCGGCCCGCTGCACTGGGAGTTACTTATGCGCAGCCGGGCGGTAGACAACCAGGTATTTGTGCTGGCAGCCGGTTCAGCTTTCAACCCGGATTCATCCTATCAAGCCTGGGGACATTCGATGATAGTTGATCCATGGGGAAAGATCATCGCCCAGACCGGCGATGAAGAAAATATTGTGCTGGCGGACCTGGATCTTTCAATAGTTGAACAGGCCAGAAGGGAAATTCCCCTACTTAAGCACCGGAAGGAAGACATATATCAGCTTAACTATAAATAACCTGCTGTTATTTAAAAATGATCGTTTCAATTATCATGGGGATGATGCTCCTTACCCGTTCTCAATGTTTTGAGGCCTGTAAAGGAGAACCGTCCCCATGATGCTCTCTAAAAAGCGCTTAATTATGTTAATATTTATTTAGTTTGGTTTAACAGACCCATCCAATACTTAAGAAATTACAGCCTAATGACGGAGACAAGCTATGAAAGCGTTTAAATACCTGATAATTTATTTACTGATTATACAGTTGCTATTGCCCGGGGTGGTGCCTCTTGAATTTGTCTATCGCTACCGTATAGACTATGCATTGGTAAAAGATAATTCGGCCGATATTGATGTTATTCTGGATCAAATTCAGCGCCAGATAAAAAAACAGGATTTGCAAGATTACATTATTATTCTGGGAGATTCCGTGGCCCATAGCGGTCCCGGCCCGGCTGATCAGTCTGTCGGTGCCAGGCTGCAGGAATACTACCGGCAACAAGGGCGAGACCGGCCGGTTTTCAATCTGGCTATGCCGGCTATGCAAGTGGGCGATATCTATACCATGCTGCTCAAATTGGACGAACATGGGATTTCCACCGACAATTTAATCATTAATGTCATCTATGCCGGTTTTGCCGAGCGTAACCCCGGACCATCCACCGTCTTTTGGCTGCAAAAGGACCTGGCTCGTCTGGACCCGGCCAGCTTTGATCATATAGAAGCGCAATTGCAGGCCAGTGGTTCCCTACCCAGGGAGGAACCGGCTCAGAAATTAAATAAATTAATAACTCAGCGTTTGGAGGTTTACCGCTATAAGGATTTTATAAAGGCTGATCTGCAAAAAAGGATGGGAACAAACCGTAAAGCGGAAAATGGGCTGGGTGATCCCCGTCCCTGGTATGAAAAGGAAGGGTTAAAGAAGCTTTTGGATACTCCGGACTACCATAATGCCTTTGCGGTCAAACCTTTTGATATGAGCAGCCGTAATCCGCAGATCTATTTTCTGAATAAGATTATCGAACATCAACGACATAAAGAAACCCTTGTATTTATGGCGGCGGTGAACCCGGAACTCATGCCGCAAGTTAATCAGCCGGGTTATCAAGCCAATTTGCAGGCGGTCCGGAACTATTTTGCCGCTCACTCGGTAAGATATATCGATTTTCACGGCAGCATTGACCAAAGCAGGTTCAGTGATCATGTCCATCTCATTGGCCCGGGCTATTCCTTGGTGGCCCGCCGTCTGGGAGAAGATTTTTCGGCAGGAGAAAAACAATTATGATGCTTTTTCAGACCCCGGAGTTTATGTTTTGTCTGATAATACTACTCGCTATATACTATTTCCGGCCACGTGGCCGGATGATTTTGTTGGCGGTAGCCGATCTGGCTTTTTATGCTTTGGCCGGGCTGGGACCGGCAGCGCTCTTTGTCGGTATAACTATGGCCAATTATTATTTAGCTCAAGGGCTTACCGGACCTCGCAAAAGGCTTTTATTATGGGCCGGCATTATTCTTAATGTCGGCAATCTGGTCTTTTTCAAGTATACCCTCTTTTTGGTCGGCATTATGGAAAAGGCCCTGCAGGTTCCGCTGCTTCCCCAATTACCCTTTGCCGCCAAACTGATTTTACCGGTGGGTATATCTTTTTATACCTTTCAGTTTATTTCTTATCTGGTGGATGTATATCAGAAAAAAATACCTCCCAGTCAAAATCTGATGGTATTCTGGCTGTTTGGATCATTTTTTCCCCATGTTATTTCCGGGCCTATTATGCGGGGCGGCGAATTAATCCCCCAGCTGGAACGGATCGAAAAGCAGGATATCGTCATGCACTTCCGCCTGGGGTTGAGTTATCTGGCCCTGGGATTATTTAAAAAGGTTCTGATTGCTGATAACATAGCTGTCTATGCCAATAATTTTTTTGCCGTCAGTGATTCTCTGGGCACAATTGAGACCTGGATCGCGGCCTATCTTTATACCTTCCAGCTCTATTTTGATTTTTCCGCTTATAGCGAAATGGCGATGGGTATCGCCTATCTCTTCGGCATTAAGCTCAACCTGAACTTTAACACCCCTTACCTCAGCGCCAATGCGACCGAGTTCTGGAAACGCTGGCATATCACTCTGTCCACTTGGATCAGGGATTATCTGTACATTCCCCTGGGTGGCTCCAGAAAGGGCGAACTGCGCAAATATCTCAATCTATTTCTGGCTATGAGTATATCCGGGCTCTGGCACGGCGCAGCCTTTACCTTCATTGTCTGGGGAATGTATCATGGTCTCCTGCTTATCAGCCATAATATATACCGCAAATTAAAAGCCCGACTGGGCCGGGTCAGATTTTTCGAAACCGCGGCTTATCGGGCCATCACTATATTTGTTTTCTTCCATCTTACCTGCATCGGCTGGGTCTTTTTCCGGGCCTCCAGTCTGGATCAGGCCCTGCATATGATATACCGTATGCTAATACCGTATCAGCTTAGTTTTACCGCCTTCAACGGCAAGTTTATCTTGCTCGCTATGGGACTCTATCTCCTGCACATGTTGGAAAACTGGCTGCGTTCACACGCCGGGCCACTGGGAGATATATGGCAGCGTTCGGTGCCGGCTTCGTTGCGGGCCCTGGCTTATACTGCCTTTATTCTGGCTTTAATACTTTTTTCCCAGGGTCAGACCAACAATTTCATCTACTTTAAGTTTTAATGGGCCTATTATTTCTTTATTCCGTAATATAAACTATGGCTACCGTACCCGGGCCTACATGCAATCCTATGACCGGGCCCAAGGGTAAAGAGGAAACCGCCCGGTTATATTGCCGGCTAAGTTTATCCACCAGTTCCTGGCCTTGTTTTTCGTCATGAATATGATGGACCAAAAGATGTTTTATTCCATATTTTTTAGCGTCTTCTTCCAGGATGCTCAGCATACGTTTAACCGCCCTGGCCGTGCCACGCACCCGGTCATATACATCGGTCATGCCGTCATTAACATATAATATGGGTCGAATATGCAGGAAGGAGCCAATAATAGCCGCCGCACCACCTATTCTTCCCCCTTTAATGAGGTATTTCAGGGAAGCCGGTACAAAATAAAAGTGGATCTTGGACCTGACCTGTTCGGCAATTCTTATTACTTCGGCTAAGTTCTTACCGCTCTGAGCGGCTTGGGCGGCTTCAATCACCTGTAATCCCATCGCCATGGAATTAGTTTTCGAGTCAAGTATTTCAATGCTGGCCTGCGGGAAGTTCTCCATTATCAGCTTTTTGGCACTTAAAGCGGAATCATAGGTGCCGCTCATTTTAGATGATATAAAAATACCCAGGACCTCATCACCCCGGCTGACAATTTTCTCAAAGGTATTATATATATCACCCGGAGTAGGTTGAGAAGAAGTAGGGATGATCCCTTCTTTTTCAATTTTTTTATAAAAGTAATCATAGGAAACCGTGGTTTCATCAAATGATTCATCCGGAAAATGAACACTCAGGTGCGCAATTTGAATATCAAGTTCCTTTTGGGTGGCCTGGTCTATATAAGAAGTACTGTCGGTAACTAGCTTTACCGCCATTATAACATCCCCCTGTTCCTATTCTTCTCTCCGGCTATCTACCGGACTCGGGCTGCCTATACTAACCAATTCCAAAAAAACCATTCGTCATTGTTATGAATAAGTGCTGGTTTGTCATCCTGAGTGCAACGAAGGATCTTTCCCGCTCAAAGACGTAAAGATTCTTCACTAACGTTCAGAATGACACTCTATTCGTTTATCGTGGTGCGACCGCGTGATAATTCTGAGCCTTAGCGAAGAATCTTAAGATCCTTCGGCTTTGCCTCAGGATGACATTCGCAAAGTTACTGCTTAATCATAGGAAAAAGTTAATTATGCAAAATGCTCTATTTACAGATTCCAGCATAAAAACACAAATTCTTTTATATTTTAGGGGAAAATCACCTGAAGTGCAAAAGAAAATGTATAAATTGTACCCGGAAGGATGAGCACCGGAATTAAAGCGGGGACATACCTTCCTTCAGGTCGGTAGCCTGGACCCGGGAAGAAATGTCCCCCCCTCTTGGCAGTTTTTGATCTTTATATATCAGGACGTAAGATAATAGCTTTTCTTAGATAGACCGGTTTTATGTCTTTTTCCTTTTCGGTATTAATAGTAACCAGAACGCGTATGCAAAGCGGCAGAGCACCCTCCACTTCCATTTCCTGAAAGCAGAGTAAAGGTACCTTGTCCCATCCTAAATCGCGCGCAGCTTGAGCGGGGTATATGGATTTTATATCCCTGGTGGCAGTAAATAGTATGCTTGTTATATCATCTACTGCAAAATCGTTTTGGGCCTGTATAGTTTTGAGCAATAGCGTGGTTGCCTCCAGTATGCCGGAAGCATTATCTTCATCTACAGTTATGGCTCCCCTTATTCCGCGTGATACCATACTTGAATTTACCTTCCTGACTATACGGCGCGATGCCCGAGGCCGATTGCTACTTCATCCAGATGCAGCAGGCCTATACCCATGAATATCGCTACACTGACATGGTCATTATAGCGTGCTACTCCGATTTTGCCGCCCACGTTTAAGCCCAGGGCTTTGGGCATTATCTGAGTAATAGCTTCACGGGCGGCACCGGCTACCGCTCCTTCTTCCGGATGGGTTTCTTTGATTACACCCTCGCGTTTGGCTGCAACTACCGCGCGTTCCACAATTTTACCGACTGAGCTTATGAACTCGCCACCATAATCGACTGCTACTGCTTTTACGTTATAATGTTCCAGCAAATCCTTTTTAAACTGACCTTCCTCAGCCCTGCTATTGGATAGTGCCATTTTGATAGCTGAGGTTGCCACTATTTTGCTCCCCACTTCCAATTAAATCCCACCTTTAAGTTCTTTCTCTATATATTATTCTACTATAATTTTGCCTATCATGGTCAGTCCCTGATGGGAAGTCCATGTTTGCCCTTTGCGGGGAAAGGCAACATTGTCCGACAAACTGGTAACTTTGAACTCGACGGGGAAGTTATAATGGGTGGTATCTATTTCTAATACATCCCCGGCTTTTAATTTTAGCTGTATTTCGCGCTCGTTAAAAGTAGTTTTTTCTTTACCGTTAACCATTAGCACAGCCCGGGGCAAGGACGAATACTTATCAACCGACAGCACAATTACCGCATCGGGGGAAACTGCTTCAGGTGCGGGTGATTTATCATCATGCACGGCATTAACCGGGTATTTAAGGCTTTCGCCTTCCAAGCGTTCACTCCAGCTTAAATACATCCGGAACTGGTCCTGGGTCATTACCGCCTGGACCGTAATCATTAGTACGAATCCGATGATAACCAGCCGGATTATATAGCGTTCCATCATCTCCACGAAGTTTTTCATGGCATCACTCCTTGAAGGGTTTCGTATCTCTCCTCTATCTTATGCCCCTCCAGGATAGATTATCCATTAATTCACGGCATTTGCTGCACAAACATGCTTTCGCCGCTCATATAGGCGGTAAAAGAAAAACCTTTTACGCCTGCAGTAATAACCGCGTAAAAGGTCCTTTCTAATCATTTATATTGCTACCAGTTATTTCTGGCATATTCAACCCCGGCCAGGAATGCCTCCCGGTTCTTTTCTATAATGGATGGCTTTTTGCCTTCGAAAATATCGTTAAAATGGGCCAGTGCCTCTTCAATGGAGACTATTCCCGTTTTTTCCAGATAGGCTCCCAAGAGTATCATGTTAGCCCCCCGGGGATTGTTCATTTCTTCTGCAAGGCTGTTTACCGGCAATTGCAGCAGCCGCAAGTCTTGCCGGCGCGGTTTACGATCCACCAGTGACGAATTAATTAACATGACGCCGTTGGTTTTAACCTTCTCTTCGAACCGGTCCAGGGATGGGCGGTTCATTATTACCGCCATGGCAGGATTCTCGGTCAGGGGTGAACATATCTCTTCATCCGCAATGGTAACCAGGCAATTAGCGGTACCACCCCGCATTTCCGCACCATAGGAAGGCAGCCAGGAAACATTTTTGCCGGTTCCCAGGGCGGCATAGGCTAAAAATTTGGCCATAGCCAGAACCCCCTGGCCGCCGAATCCAGCGAAAAGAACCTGAACTTCAGCCATATTATTCTACCTCCCTTACCTTGAACTCACCCAGTGGATAATAAGGTATCATGTTTTCATCCATCCAGTTTAATGCTTCCAGCGGGCTCAAGCCCCAGTTGGTAGGACAGGTTGACAATACTTCCACCATGGAAAAGCCCAGGCCATTCATCTGAGTGGTTAAGGCCTTTTTTATAGCCTTTTTGGTTTTGGTTACATTAACCGGGTCATTTACCGCAGTACGGCAGATATAGGCCGAGCCTTCATTTTGAGCCAGCAATTCCGCCATTCTTACCGGATACCCGGCCTCTTCTTTCTTTCTCCCATAGGGCGATGTGGTAGTAACCTGTCCCAGCAAAGTGGTAGGTGCCATCTGCCCACCGGTCATACCATAAATGGTATTGTTTACGAAGATAACGCTAATGTTTTCCCCGCGCGCTGAAGCATGCACTATTTCCCCCATGCCTATGGAAGCCAGGTCGCCGTCCCCCTGGTAAGTAAAAACGCAGCGGTCCGGCAGCAGTCTTTTGATCCCGGTGGCAATAGCGGGTGCCCTGCCATGTGCCGCTTCCAGCATGTCACAGTTAAAATAATCATAAGCCAATACGGAACACCCTACCGGACATATACCGATGGCATTTTCACGCATTTTCAGTTCGTCCAGGCACTCCGCCACCAGGCGGTGGATTATACCGTGGGTGCAACCCGGGCAGTAATGAAATTTGGCCGTTGTCAGACTTTGCGGTCTTTGTGCTACTGTTTTCATTTTAATCCCTCCCGTTCCGCCAAGAGCATAATTTGTCTGGTTATCTCTTCGGGGCTGGGAATAATCCCGATTCTTCCGTAGAGTTCAACCGGCGCTTTACCGTTTACCGCCAGCTTAATATCTTCAATCATTTGTCCCATGCTGATTTCCAGAGAAAGAAATACCCGCGCCTGCTCAGCTGCCTTTTTTATATGTTCAGCTGGAAAGGGCCACAAGGTGACAGGTCTTATAAGTCCTACTTTGATTCCCTGCCGGCGTGCTTCCATGGCGGCCTTGCGTGCAATTCGGGACAATAAGCCAAAGGCTACCAGAACTATATCGGCATCTTCCACCATAAAGGTTTCGGCTCTTTTTTCTTTATTCTTAATCTCCTGATATTTGCAATACAGGTGACGGTTACGTTCTTCCAAATAATCGGGTGACAAGTGCAAGGTATTTACGATATTGGGTTTTCTTCCTTTGCATCCGGTAATAGCCCATGGTTTTTCAAAGGCAGGAACTACCTCCGGTCTTATCTCCACCGGTTCCATCATTTGACCCAGAGTACCTTCAGCCATCACCAGGACGGGAGTACGATAAGTATCGGCCAATTCAAAACCTTGAATGGTAAAGTCCATCATTTCCTGAACACTGGAAGGAGCCAGCACTATCGTATAATAATCCCCATGGCCGCCTCCCCGCGTAGCCTGAAAATAATCTGACTGTGCCGGTTGGATACCGCCCAATCCCGGTCCTCCCCGGGAGATATTAACTATTAAACAGGGAAGCTCCGCTTCGGCAATGAAAGAAATGCCTTCCTGCTTCAAGCTTAATCCCGGACCTGACGATGCCGTCATCACCCTTTTGCCGGTTGCTGCCCCTCCATAGACCATGTTAATGGCAGCCAGCTCACTCTCCGCCTGTACGAAGGTTAATCCCTTGGGTGGCATCTTGCGGGCCATGTATTCGGCAATTTCGCTGGAGGGGGTAATGGGATAGCCAAAAAAGGCTGCACATCCGGCTATGAGTGCACCCTCAGCCAGGGCTTCATTTCCTTTCATGAGTATCTTTTTCATGGTATCACTCCCTCTCCACTACTATTACCAGATCGGGACACATCAGTGCACATATCCCGCAACCGGTGCAATTATCAGGTTGAAGTGCCGCAACCGGGTGGTAACCCATAACATTTATATTGTTATGGTCCAACCCCAGCACATCTTTGGGACAAAAATAGACACACAGCTCGCATGCTTTGCAACGTCCGGTATCAAAGCTAACGATCCCTTTCGCCATACTGCACTACCTCCTCAACCGGCCGAATCCATTCAGGCCGTAAAAACAATCTTATTTTTCTCACAATCTCTCCGTAGATTGAATACGTTTCTTCAAAGAACCGCTCCTCCACCGCCAGAAACCGAATGGGTAAATGCAGCTTTTGCGCATAGCTTTCAACTTGCTTATGGCCCTGTATTATAGTCTCCATGTCAGTTTCTTCCACCAGATTGGGGTTACTGATGATACCGGTGAACTTGAAGCGGGCAACCTTCTCCAGATTAGTTTTGAGCTTTATGATTTCTTCCAATGATGCCGCAAACGGCCGGTAAGGGTTTATCACCAGCAAAAACTCAAAATCACGTTCCAAGATATATCTATTGAGATAACCCAGCACTACCGCACCTGCTTCATCTCCGGCCAGGTCAATAATCATTTCATTATCCTGCCGTATATAACCCAGTATTTCAGGGGGAATGCTCGGCACATCGCCAAAAGATAAATCTCCGTGAGGAGCCACCACCTGTATTCCCTGCCGGGTCAAATATTTTTCCATTTCTCTTGAAGCAAAAAAGGGATTAACCAGATCAAGGTCAGCCAGTACCGTATGGTTGGATTGGGTTGAATGTTCGAGTGCCAGGTCTAGTGCTAATTCGGTCTTGCCGCTGCCAAAGCCGCCAGACAGGATGATGATGATGCTCAATGCCTTACCTTCCGACCTAAATACTTATTGGAAGTAATGATAGAACAGAATATAAGTAAAATCAACAATAATTTTCTTCTATAGCCAAATATCCTACTATAAATATTGGGAAAATAAAAAGCAGTAAGTTATCCTTTAAAAGGTCTTACTGCTATTTATTAACTTTTAACTATGCAAAACCAGTTGCGACTCTCAGATAGACAAATTGCAGGATTTGGGGCATCTGTATTGAATCAGAAACTTTGCTGATCGACGAACATATCGGAGAGTTGCGCTACCATAGTCTCCAGGCTGTCTTCATCTAATTCCAGTAAATCCATAGCCTCGGCAGAGAGAGGATACATCATGCCGTCCAGGCCTATTCCTATCCCCATGGACAGGCACAAGGCATCAGCCATATGTACGATAGCCGTGAGTTTCTTATTTATTTGGGCCTTTTCCGGGGAGTGATGCATAGCAATGGCCTCAACTAGTTCAGGCGGCAAATTCCATTTTTCCGCCACTCGGGCACCGACCAGAGCATGATTATAACCCAGTATTTCATTTTCAGCTTCAGAAAAAGGAATGTCGCCAACCATAACCCGGGCGACAACAGCCTGATAGCCTTTTTTAAGATGACTGTTAAGTATTACTTTGCCGATATCATGCAGCAATGCTGCCGTATAGGCCAGATCCAGAGAATTGAACTTCACCGTTTTCGCTATGAACCGGGCGGTCATCGCCGCACACTGGGAATGCCGCCATAGTTCACCCGGAGCCAGTGCGTATCCTTCCATTTCCTGACTTAAAATGTCACTAACGGATGCAGCCATAACTATGCCGCGTATAGTTTTGAAGCCCAGATAAATAATGGCGTCAGTTACGGTCGATATGCGGCGCGGGAACCCATAATAAGCTGAATTCGCTAATCTTAAGACTCGGGCGGTCATGCTCTGGTCCTCATTCAAGACATTGTTTATCTGCTGAGCTGTAGAATCGGGGTCTTCCGTTAATTTCATAACTTTAACGGCCACCTGCGGCAGTGATGGCAAGTCATCAACCGATTCAACGATTGACTGCATACTCACCCTCTCCATTTATCAGCCCTCCTCGCCAACTATTTCCAGTTGTTTATTTTACGTTCCAAAGTATCTTTATATTCCGCGAAGTCTTTTGCCACCTGATAAAACAAACGTTCTATATCAAAACGGGTCAGGGACATATCATCCGGTTGTAATACTTCGATAGTACGAAATTCTTCGTTTATGATAAATTTCAGGGCATCTTCGATCGTATCGGCATAAAAACTCACTATTACCGGCGCATATGCCACCGGCTTACCGGTAATATCATCGATTATGCTGTACACTTCCAGGCTCACATCGATATCTTCAATATGAATACCTTGAATAGGTATATTTCTGACCATCGATACTTTATGCTGCCTTATTTGTTCGGCCTGTTGTTCCACATTGCGACCGCTGCTAAAAAGCTTGCCCATTTTTGGTTTTCCAATGTAGTCGAACCTTACCTTCATTTTTAAACTGCTGCTCAAAGAGTTCTTCCTCCCAAACCTTTTATACTAGTTTCAATTATTATATAAAGCACAAGATAGTTCAGCCATCAAGAGTCCTATTGCTGCAACCAGCCCTTCACCATAATTAAAGTCAAAGCTGAATACCGGCTTTACTCCCAATTCATCCAAAACAATCTGATGTCCTTTTTCAAGCGCAAGACTGGGGGCTATAACATACCGGCCCACCCGTTTATCCCTCAGGCTGGCCAGTAATGCGGCTACGGCAGTAACATAGCCATCCAGCATGACCGGAACTCCCTGGTCTACCGCTTTCAATATAAAACCAGTCAAACCGGCAATCTCCAACCCACCGAATCGGCTCAGCAAGTCTATAATATTTATTTCAGGACAACGCTGTGCAATGGCTTTATCAATTATATCGATTTTCTGACCAATTACTTTATCATCGGAGGACCCGCATCCGGTTACATAACCAGGGTTATTACCGGTTAAGACCGAAGCAATGGCTGCGGCACAAAGAGTATCGCCAATACCGATTTCTCCTATTCCTATTATATCAAAACGGCTGCCGTCAATGTGTTCCCAGAGCTTAGGAGCACTGGCAAGCGCCTCTTCCACTTGATCCGGTGTAAGAGCGTCCCCATATAGAAAATTGCGACTGCCGGAAGTTACTTTGCAATCAATCAGAGCAGGATGATCGATATGCTCATATAATCCAACATCGGCAATAAACTCCGGACGTCCGATCCGGTCCAGAAAAAATGCGGTTGGTGCCAGCCGTTCTAAATGAGCAGAAACTATGCTGCCCGAATGCATCGGTGCATAGCGGGACGTACCTTCCCAACTGACACCATTATCTCCGGCATATAATATTACTGCATAATTCTTAGCCCTGCACTGCAATTCCCGCAAATATCGCTGCAGTTGATTAATACTGCCCAAATGCTCTACATTTTCTGTTTGCCGTTCCAATATATTCTATTCCCCTTAATGCTATATTTCTCCTGCTTATGCCTGAGAAACTCCATTCGTCCGACAACTTATTTATTCCCGGCCAATTGCACTAATCGTTTGACTTCGGCTGCAGTCAAACAGCGATATTTACCTTTGGGAACGCCGTCCAGAGTAAGAAAGCCAAAACCGGTCCGGGTCAGGCTTAAAACCGGGTGGGACACCGCCGCGCACATTCGCCTGACCTGCCTTTTACGCCCTTCATGGATAATGATCTCCAGCAGTGAGTTGCTCCCGCTCACTTTTAATACTTTTACCCGGGCCGGGGATGTTATCACATCTTCCAGTTTAATGCCCTCTTCCAGCTTTTTCAGACTGGATGATGCAACTATTCCTTTAACCCACACCCAATAGGTCTTGTCTATTTTATAACGGGGATGAATCATATGATTGTTGAAATCACCATCATTGGTTAAAAGCAAAAGCCCTTCACTGTCGAAATCAAGTCTTCCCACCGGATACAGTCTTTTACCGGCAGGCACAAGTTCAACTACCGTCGGCCTGCCCCGGCTATCGGAGACCGCACTAAGATATCCCCCCGGTTTATTTAATAATATATATAGAAAAGATTCCGGTTCCACCCGGCCGGAGTCAAGTTCTACCAAATCCGCTTCCGGGTCTATTCTAATGGCCGGGTCATTTACGATCGAGCCGTTTACCTGGACTCGTCCATCTCTTACCATTTGTTCGGCTTTACGCCTGGAAGCTGCACCGGCGCGGGCGAGGTAATGGGCTATTTTCATCTTATTATCTTTCTCATTATTTGCCATTTGATAATATACTTCCTGTAATTAAGAATAATATTCATGTATTTCTACAACCTAAGTTTATCTCCTTTAAAACACCCCTGGTATAAAGAACTGCTATTTACTTAGTTAAAGGACAGGATTATAATGTGGAATAATCATTGATTTTGTGGAGGTAAATTATGCCGGGTCAGAATATTGACACTGATAAGATAAAACAGGCTGTTACTATGATGCTTGAAGCTATCGGTGAGAATCCGGAACGGGAGGGTCTGGTTGATACTCCGGCCCGCGTAGCCCGGATGTACCAGGAAATATTTGAGGGTCTGAGAGAGACACCGCAGGATTTTCTAAAAGTTTCATTTACCGAGTACCACGACGAACTGGTGCTGGTTAAGGACATTCCCCTGTATTCCATGTGTGAACATCATTTATTGCCCTTCTACGGTAAAGCCCATGTAGCTTATATTCCCCGGGGCGGAAAAGTTGTGGGAATAAGCAAACTGGCAAGAGTAACCGAGTCTTTCGCTCATCGTCCGCAACTACAGGAAAGACTTACATCCCAAATCGCCGACTGCATAAATGAGACTTTGCATCCTTACGGGGTAGCGGTAGTAATCCAGGCGGAACACATGTGTATGACCATGCGGGGAGTCAGAAAACCAGGCGCCTTAACCGTAACCTCTGCCGTCAGGGGCATATTTGAAACCAGCCAGGCCTCCCGCGCCGAGGTATTCTCATTGATAAATGGGTAGTAAGTTGATTCAACACAGAAGGACACAGATTTTAGTATGATTAACACTGATTTTTTTTTACTCTTATCCCTACGAGCAAAAGCAAATTGCCTTCCCCATCCCCTGACCTAAGAGTCCGCAGGTTGGTAGACAAATCAGTGTTAATCATATTGGATCAGTGTCCTTCAGTGTTTAATTATTATCTGAACAGCAGATTGCATATGTATACAGCCGCTATGAAACCGGTGAGGTCTGCGGTGAGGCCGGTGACTATGGAGTAGCGGTATTTTTTGATGCCGACTGAACCAAAATAGACCGTTAGTACGAAAAAGGTGGTATCAGTGGTACCCTGCATTACGGAGGCCACCCGGCCGATAAAGGAATCAGGGCCATACACCCGCATCAGTTCGGTAGCCATTCCCAGTACCCCGCTGCCGGATAAGGGGCGCATAAGCGCCAGGGGCAATACTTCCGGAGGCGCTCCCAGAGCAGCCGCCAGAGGCATGATCGCCCGGCTTAAATATTCCATGGCCCCCGAAGCCCGGAATACGGAAATAGCCATCATCATTCCCACCAGAAAAGGGATTATTTTAACCACGGTATAAAAGCCTTCTTCCGCTCCTTCCACAAAGGTTTCGTATACCGGTACCTTCTTGAAAAAGCCATACAGCGGTATGGCCAGCAGCAAGAAAGGGATGGCCCATTTGGATACAACCGTAAGTATGGTCAGCAGCATTACCTGCCCCTCCCCCACCTGCTTTTGGTTCGGAACCAGTAATCGAGAGAAACAGCGATGGTCATGGCTATCGCGGTCGCAAAAATACAGGGGCCTACTATTTCGGTAGGATTGGATGAGTTAAAAGCAACCCGAACCCCGATTATGGTAGCAGGCACCAGGGTAATGCAGGAGGTGTTAAGGGCCAAAAAAGTGCACATAGCCCGGGATGCTTCTTCATGACCCTGGTTAAGTGTTTGCAGTTCCTGCATGGCTTTCATGCCAAATGGAGTGGCGGCATTACCCAGCCCCAGTACATTAGCGCTTATATTAAGAATTATTGCTCCCATGGCCGGATGATCAGGGGGAACAGTGGGGAACAGCTTAATCGTCAGCGGTCGCAGCATACGGGCCAGACCGCTGATCATCCCGCCTTTTTCAGCAATTTTCATAATACCAAGCCATAAAGCCATAATCCCGATAAGATCAAAGCATACCTGCACCGCACTCCGGGCCGACTGCAAGGCCGCCTCCGTCACCACCTCAATATTGCCATTAAGAGCCGCCACCACAATACCGGATACCAGAAGCAACAGCCATATAATATTAAGCAATACTCCACCCCCAGCGAATAAAATTCAATACTGAAGGACACAGATTTTTTCTTCGCTTCGCTTTACGAAATAAAGTAATTAATAGCTCCATTCCAATTAACCGATAGCTGCATGCCACAATCACCTGACATGTCTCATAATCCGTAGCCTGCCCTACGGCCCCAACGCTAGGAGTGGACCTCGCCTCAGGTCTGGGTGTTTACGTGTTATGCTCTACACCGGCCTGAAGGGCTATCGCCCTGTAGACCGGCCTACGGTTTTGAATTTTCAAATCAGTGTCCTTCTGTGTTGAATTCACCTCTGATTCTTTTTAGAGGGTATGTTTGCGGGCAAAAAAATAGAACAGCTCCATGGCAAGAGCTGTTCCGAGGACTAAGTAGTTACTCTGAGAGTTTTGCATAATTAACTTTTTCCTATGATTAAGCAGTAACTTTGCAAATG
>ENA-UOOE01000142-UOOE01000142.1-fermentation-metagenome-genome-assembly--contig:-NODE-142-length-74403-cov-423.072860_pt1 | contig 74403 bp, 70 predicted proteins | sample MGYA00245776_ERZ724021 | MGnify/ENA primary metagenome ERZ724021 (study PRJEB28704, sample SAMN03018321) | fermentation metagenome | biome: anthropogenic terrestrial biome; feature: soil... | reverse complement strand
TTTTGGCTGCGTGGCCGCGGGCGGTTTTGGCTGCGCGGCCACGGGCGGTTTTGGTGCAGGAGGAGGGGGAGGTCCCTTTTTAGCAAAGGCGCTGCCGCTATAGCCGGGCGGTGCCTTTGCCCGCTGATACATTTCTTGTGTGCGGCGGATTGCGTCTTTGCGCATTTGCTGCATATTTCCCGATTCTTCTGTAGCCACGGTGGAACACCCCTTTCCCTCTGTATTTTTTACAGTGAGCCCAGCAGCCCCGCCTGTTTCAGCATAGGCAGGGCACGCATCAGCTGCATCAGCCGCAGGGCTTCATCCAGTTTTTTCTGCCGTGAGGTTCCCAGCAGCGGCCGCAGGGCATGCAGAAGGCGGGTACTGTTGTCCTCCTGCTGCATGGCGGAAAACATGGGCGCAAGCTTTGTAACCAGCCCAAGCGTTTCTGTGTTCAGTCCGCCAATTCCAGCGGGCGGCGGTGCGGTTGGGGTGGGTTTTGGTTTTGACGGAGGTGCATTGGCGGCACCGCCGCCGCCCAGGGCACCCATAATGGACTGCATCTGCTGCATGGTTGACGGGTCGTTGAGCATGGCAGAAAGTTTTTGGGCAAGGTCTTCCATAGGTTATTTCCCTCCGCCGAATTTTTTCATCAGTTCTTTTGCCTGCGGTGTTGAAAGTAGCTTTTGGGTAGCTTCCTTGCTGTTCAGTACATTGTTCAGCTGTTGTTTTTCAGTTGGGGTCAGCTGCTGTATCAGCTGCTGCACCTGTTCTGGGGTGACTTTCTGCGGAACTTTGCTGGGAAAGCCCGACAGCGGACGATTAGAACGGTTTTGCATAACAGCGACACTCCTTCTGTGTAAATTATGCGTACTGTCCTTACGATATGACACGGAAAAAGAGGAGGTTCTTACAGAATGCGTATACTGGTCGTGTCTGACACACACCGTGACCGATGGGCTTTGCATCGGGCACTGGTGGCACAGCCGAAGGCGCGAACCGTGATTCACCTGGGTGACGGCGAGGAAGAAGCACGGGAAGTGCAGGCTTCCTTTCCGGAAAAGACTTTTTATATGGTGCGCGGCAACTGTGACTGGGGCAGCAAACTGCCTGCCCGCCTGATAGAAAAGATTGGCGGCGTCACTTTTTACATGACGCACGGCTACGCCGAGCACGTAAAGTACGGCATGGATGAGGTGGAGCAGGCCGCCCGTGAAAACGGCGCGCAGGTTTTGCTTTTTGGCCACACGCATGAGGCGCTCACCGCATACGACAGCGGTCTTTATATCCTCAACCCCGGCTCCCTGCACGGCAGCACGGGAACGTATGGTTATGTCGACATTACAGGGGCCGGTATTGTTACAAATATTGTGCATCTGCATTGACTTATAAATCATGAAATGGTAATCTAATGGTAAAAGTATCCGCGCCAAAAAGACGCGGCATGGAAACTGGACAGGAGGATTTTTGTATGACGGAGTATGAAAAATGGCTCGCGCAGGATTTGGCGGACCCGGACCTTATGAAGGAACTGCGGGAGATTAAAAATAAGCCGGATGAGATTAACGACCGTTTCTACCGCAGCCTTTCCTTTGGTACAGCGGGTCTGCGCGGCATCATCGGTGCCGGCACCAACCGCATGAACGTTTACACGGTGGGGCAGGCAACTCAGGGACTGGCCAATTATCTAAACAAACATGTGCAGGGCCGCCGCCCCAGGGTAGCCATTGCGTATGACAGCCGTATTAAATCCGAGGTTTTTGCCAAAGTCAGTGCCGGTGTGCTGGCGGCAAACGGCATTGCCGCCCACATTTACCCATGGCTGTCCCCAACACCGACCCTGTCCTTTGCCGTGCGGGACTTGCGCTGTGATGCGGGCATCAATGTTACAGCAAGCCATAACCCCGCGCAGTACAACGGATACAAGGCATATGGCAGTGACGGCTGTCAGATTACTGCCCAAATGGCAACGGATGTCCAGAACGAGATTGACCATACTGATATTTTTAAGGACGTTCATTTCATCAGCTTTGATGAGGGCGTGAAGCAGGGCCTGATTTCTGTCATTCCAGAGTCGGTGCTGGACGCGTTTCTGGACGCGGTTTATGCGGGGCGTATTCTGCAGAAGCCGTGCGGCAACCTGAAGGTTGTGTATACACCGCTGAACGGAACTGGCCGTGTGTGCTGTACCCGCATTATGGAACGCCTCGGTGTACAAAAAGTGGACGTAGTGCCGGAGCAGGAGTGGCCGGACGGGAACTTCCCGACCTGCCCATTCCCGAACCCGGAGATTCGGGAGGCACTGCAAAAGGGCATTGCGTTGTGTGAAAAAACCGGCGATGACCTTTTGATTGCCACGGACCCGGATTGTGACCGCTGCGGCATTGCCGTTAAGCAGGGAACCGAATACCGCCTGATGACCGGCAACGAGGTGGGTGTGCTGCTGCTCAACTTCATTGCCAGCGCGAAAAAGGAGCAAGGCCGCCTGCCGAAAGCACCGGTTGTCGTCACCAGCATTGTCAGTACAGATATGGTTGCCGCGGTTGCGGCAACCTATGGGGTGGAAGTTCGCCGTGTGTTGACCGGCTTTAAGTATATCGGCGACCAAATTGCCGCGCTGGAGGCCAAGGGCGAGGAGGACCGCTTCCTGCTTGGCTTTGAGGAAAGCTACGGTTACCTTTCTGGCGGTTATGTCCGCGACAAGGACGCTGTTGACGCCACCATGCTCATTTGCGAGATGGCAAGCTGGTATAAGAACAAGGGTATGACGCTGGCAGATGCAATGGAGGACCTGTACAAAACTTATGGATATTACCGCAATGAGGTACTGAACTTCGGCTTTGAGGGCGAGGACGGCATGGTCCAGATGCAGCAGATTATGGAACGCCTGCGTAAGCATACGCCGACCGAAGTTTCGGGGTTCCGTGTGGCCGGCTGGAGCGATTACCAGCGCAGTGTACGCAGTGACGCCGGCAAAGAAAGCAAGATTAACCTGCCGCAGTCCAATGTACTGGAATATCGGCTGGAGAACGGCTGCAAGGTCATTGTGCGGCCCTCCGGCACCGAGCCGAAAATTAAAATTTATCTGTCCGCAAAGGGTAAAAATGAGGCAGAAAGCGCCGCACTGACCGAAAAACTGGCCGCCGGCGGGAAAACACTGCTTGGCATTTAAGAAGCAGAATTTCTACATAACATAACAAATTGACGAATTGTGTCGAAAACTTTTTTGCAGAAATGCTAAAAAAATTACGATTTTCCTTGACGAACCCACAAAGATGCGGTATACTATAAACAGTACAAAGTTCGGACAAACGTGGTCCGCGCGATATATTGGAATCAGCGCCGTGCAAAAAGATGCAGTCCGCTTTGCGGGCAGGAACTTGTATAATGAGGGCAGCCTTTATGGCTGCCCTTTTTGCTGTCTGCTTGTTTTTTTCAGTGGGCTCCCTTATAATAAAAATAAATTCGGCCGAAAAGGCCTGTTTACAGAAAGCGGGGAAGGGAATGGAACACTGCGGAAATATCCGTCCGGCAGCGGCGGACGATGCGGCCCGGCTGGCGGAAATATATGCGCCTTATGCTGAGGAAACCGTCATTACCTTTGAGGAACAGGCGCCGAACGCGGCGGAGATGGCGCGCCGTGTACAGCAGACACAGCGGGAATATCCATGGCTGGTGTATGAAGAGGACGGCCATGTGCAGGGATATGCGTATGCGCACCAGCTGCAGTCCCGTGCGTCGTTCCGCTGGTCGGCGGAAGTCAGTATTTATATCAGCTGGCTGCAGCGCGGACGAGGAATAGGCCGTGCCCTGTATGAGCAGCTGGAAAACCGGCTGCAAAAAATGGGCTGCATTCAGCTGTATGCGCAGATTGCCGTGCCAAATCCGGAAAGCGTGGGATTTCACCATGCGTGCGGGTATGAGGACATCTATCTTTATCCCCATGTAGCGTACAAACTTGGAAAATGGTGTGACCTTGCCGTCCTGACAAAACAGTTGCAGCTGCTGCCGGAACATCCGGCGGACCTGACGGACTGGCGGCCGTAAAAGCGGACCGGGACCGAACAGGAAGGGGAAATCTGGCGACAATGGACGAAGAGAAAAAAGAAAATTTGAAGCAGCGTGCCAAGCATAACGGTCAACGGCTAAAGGCCTTCTTCTGCTGGGTGCTGCTCAGTGTCGGAATTGGCGCTGTCATTGGTGGCGGTGTAGGCACACTGTTTTATTATACTTTGCAGTGGTGTACGCAAATCCGTATGCAGCATAGCTGGCTATTGTATTTATTGCCGCTGGGCGGCTTGTTTATCGTGTGGCTGTACCATATCTGCGGTGTCAAAAAAAGCCGCGGTACAGATTTGGTGCTGCTGGCTATCCGCTCGCCACAGCCGCTGCCCGCGCGCATGGCACCATTGATTTTTGCGGCGACCGGCATTACACACTTGTTCGGCGGTTCCGCCGGACGCGAGGGTGCGGCCCTGCAGATTGGCGGCAGCCTTGCCTACGGCACGGGACGCCTTTTTAAGCTGGACGAAAAATCCCTGCATATAGTGACTATGTGCGGTATGGGCGCCGTCTTTTCGGCACTGTTTGGCATGCCGGTTGTAGCGGGCGTTTTTGCGCTGGAGGTTATCAGTGTAGGGGAAATGTACTATTCGGCGCTGGTGCCGGTGTGCATTTCCAGTGTGCTGGCTTCCGGCATTGCGCAGAAACTCGGTGCCAAGCCGGCGCACTTTGTGATTGCCGCTATGCCTGGCGGTATTCATTTGCAGACGGCGATGCAGACAGCACTGCTGGCGGCGCTGTGCGGGCTGGTAGCGATTCTGTTCTGTCGCGTGCTGCATCTGGCAGGAAAACTTTACACACGGTTCCTTCCCAATCAGTATATCCGGGTGCTGGTAGGCAGCGCGCTGATTATCGGTATTACACTGCTGGCGGGCACAACGGACTACGAGGGCGCCGGCGGCAATGTCATTGCGCGGGCAATCTGCGGACAAGCTCGGCCGGAAGCGTTTCTCATGAAAATACTGCTGACAGCGCTGACACTGGGTGCTGGCTTTAAGGGCGGCGAAATTGTGCCCAGCTTCTTTATCGGCGCAACGTTCGGTTGCTGGATGGGTGGCCTGCTGGGGCTAAATCCCGGGTTAGCTGCCGCCATTGGGCTTATCAGCCTGTTCTGCGGCGTAGTCAACTGCCCCATTACAGCCCTGCTGCTGGGCTGCTCGATGTTTGGCTACAGCGGTGCACCGTACTTTTTCCTAGCCTGCGCCATTTCCTATGCGCTTTCCGGATATACAGGCCTTTATGCGGAACAGACTATTTTGTACAGTAAATTTCATGCGAAATTTATCAATAAAAAAGCGGAATAAACGGCCGCTTCTGCGAACAGAACATGAAAAAAGCACAGGCGTATGGCAAAAAGCGAGGGGTGCTTTTTACCGAATGTCTGTGCTTTTATTTCAGTTTTACAAGGCTATATGTCAGCGGGCGGCAGGTCCGGAAAACCCTGCTGAATCACACCACCGCCCAGCAGCAGCGGACCATCATACAGCACAGCGGCCTGCCCGGGAGCGGCAGCACGCTGCGACGTGTCGAAAGTTAGGAGCAGGGAGCCGTCCGGCCGGGGGGAAGCCAGCGCTGCTGCCGGCTTTGCCAGGTAGCGTATTTTTACCTGTACGCGCAGGGGCCTGTCCGGTGCGGGAATGGATACCCAGTTGATTTCCTTTGCCAGCAGGGAACGGCTATACTGGCTGCCCTCCGGACCGAGGACAATGCGGTTGTTTTTGGCGTCCAGATGGGTGACGTACATGGGCTGTCCAAAGGCAATGCCCAACCCTTTGCGCTGTCCAACCGTGTAATGCGTCAGCCCGCGGTGTCGGCCGAGGATGTGGCCGCTTTGGTCGACAAAGTCGCCAGGGGCGCTGTCATGCCCACAGTGGCGGCAGAGAAAGCCCGCATAGTCGTTGTCCGGCACAAAACAGATTTCCTGGCTGTCAGGCTTGTGGGCCACCGGCAGGCCGGCTTCCTCCGCTAGGCGGCGGACCTCCGGCTTCGGAAGACTGCCAAGCGGCAGCAGCGTGTGCGCAAGCTGATCCTGTGTCAAACTGTACAGCACATAGCTTTGGTCTTTGTTGGTGGGGGAGGCCAGCAGCTGCCAGCGGCCATTTTCACCCTTTTGTATGCTGGCGTAGTGTCCGGTGGCAATCGCATCACAGCCGAGTGTTTGTGCACGCTGCAGCATGGCGCCGAATTTCAGCCAGCGGTTGCAGCGAATACAGGGGTTCGGCGTGTGGCCGGCATTATACTCTGCGACAAAATTGTCAATGACTTTTTCTGAAAACAAGTCTGTAAAATTAAATACAAAATGGTCTATGCCGAGCGCATAGCAAACACGGCGCGCGTCCTGTACATCTTTGTAGGAGCAGCAGCCGCCGTCCCGCGGGGGAAAGGCGGGGTCGTCCAGATGCAGGCGCAGTGTGCAGCCGGTAACCTGCCAGCCCTGCTGCTGCAGCAAAAGAGCAGCAACGCTGCTGTCGACGCCGCCGCTCATACCAACTAATACTTTTCCTTTCACGCCTGTGGTTCCTCCGGAGCTGCCTCTTCATCGGCAGGCGTTACAGCAGGAGCAGCGGGTTTTTCCTGCGGATGGTTAGCACTGTCGCTTTCGGATGGAACTGGTTCGTCAGCCGGTGCGGCGTTCTGTGAATTATCCGCCGGTGTTTCCGGCTCAGTGGGAGCCCAGCCTTCAGCGACATCCGAGTCCATGCCGTACTGGCAGTTACCGCAGTCACTGTCACACTCAGTACATCTGTCTTTCTGCGCAGCTTCTGCGTCATTTTCTTCGCGGATTTCTTCCAAACGCTGGAACGCGTGCTTTAGACGGCGGTCACTTTCATCGATGGAATCGCACAGGGCTTCCGCTTCGGGGTTACCCTGACCGCGCATATGCTCATAGTAATATTTCCCCAGTGCAACGTAGGCACGGGCGCGTTCCTCGCGGTCATTCCGAATGACAATGCGCAGGCGGTTTACAACAGCGGTGCGGTGGTTTTTGTCCCGCAGGCCGCCGAATGTGTCGGAAATTTGTTTTCCAAGGTCGTTAAAAAGTCCCATAATACATCCCTCCATACCGCACAGGCGGAAATGCCGTGCGGAAAATAAGCGTTGCGGTACTCATAAACGAAAAGTTACATATCTATTATACCGCATCTTCATTTTTTTGAACAGTAAAAAAATGTGCGGATACAGTGTTTTCAGTGAAGGAATAAAAATTATGTCAAAAGGGGGTTTCTGGTAGGCATTCGGCGCGAAATGTGGTATAATAAACAGAATTCATTTGGAGAATGGGAATGAACACGGGGGTGTTTTTCTTTTATGTCTACACAGGTAAACAAGGACGTATGTTGTCCGCAGTGCGGCAAGCCGGTGCGCACCAAAATGTGGACTGGAATCAGCGCGGACACAGAGCCGCTTCTGCGGCAGAAAGTACGGGATGAAACACTGTTTGATTGGCAGTGCCCGCACTGCGGCTATCAGGCAGAGCTGGTCTATCCGTGCCTTTACCACGATAAAAATCACAAATTTATGATTTACCTGGTACCGGAGGGAAACGAAAAAAGTCTGCGGAAAGTGGAAGTAGACAAACGCTTCCCGCAGCTTGCCGGTGTCAAGAAGCGTGAAGTCGCTTCCCCCATGGAGTTAAAGGAAAAAGTGCTGATTTTTGAGGCCGGTTTGGACGACATGGGCGTTGAACTGGTGAAGTCCGGTCTGGCGGGCATTGTGGAAGAGCGCCAGCACGTATCCGTGGAGGCAGGCTGTTTTTGCTTTGCCAATACGGAAGCGGACCGTATGGGTTTTGTCTTTTTCATTGACGGAAAAGAAGAGCCAATCAAAAAAGCCACCCGCTTTGCTACTTACGAAAAAGCAATGGAAATCAGCCATGACTGCGGCGGTGAGCAGGGGGATGACTTTGTCCGCGTGGACGGCGGGGCTGCTGCCCGCGTACTGGAAACCTATCAGCGCACATAACAAAAAAATAAGCCCGCCCCAAACAGGGCAGGCTGTCAAAAAGGGTTTTCCGCTGTTTTTACAGCGGAAAGCCCTTTTGCTGTCGAACAAATGGAGTTTATGGTTTTTGCAGGAACTGACAGCTGTACTGCAGGGAACGCTGTAGCCGCCGGGAGGCACGCTTTAAGTGCCCGCATACGGTGGAGGGCGCAAGACCCATATCAGCGGCAATTTCCTGTATTTTCAGACCCGCCAGACGGCGCTCCGTGCAGGCACGCTGGCGGGGGGTTAGTTCCTGCCGGATGGCCAGACGCAGCGCACGACGCATGGCGATGCGTCTGGTGTCTGGTTCTTCCCGGTTTTGTGGTGTGCCGAGTTCCTGCGGCAGCAGGTCATAGCTTAAAATGCGGTGCCTCATGGCCGGCTCTCCTGCAGATGGCGCCCGGTTGCACGGCACTCAAGGTACATCTGATACAGCATACTTTCCCGCTGGGCGAACTTTTGACTTTCTTCCACACCTAGGGTGCGACTTTTCAGTGCTTTGCGAACAGGCAACAGGTGCTTTTTCAGTACCTCCGCTTCTTGCAAATACTCTTGTCCCCATTTCCAGTTATCCATATTCTTAACCACTCACTTTCTCTGTGCAGCGGAATCCCTCTAAATTCCATCTTACAAAACTTTGGAGTGATATGCAATACTTTTATGAACAAATGTTTGAACAAAGGGGAGCTGAGGTCCATTTTTGGACCTCAGCTCCCCTTTTTACGGGTAAATTTATGCAGAACAGGAACACATGGTCCCTTGAAAGGGCAAAAAAGGGCATGCCACAGGAAATCACCCTGCCGAGAAATTTTTCAGTTCCGGTAAAAAAGTGCAAAAAGCAGTTGACAAATTCTGTTCGCTGCGTATAATGGTAGCAAATCAAATATTACTTTAAACCGATGAAGTGGAGATAAAAACTGTCCATTGCCCGTACAGAGAGCCCGGGAAGCTGAGAACCGGACCGAAAGCAGGCAGTTAAATGGACCACTGAGGGCGCGGTCAAAGGCAGCTGAAAGCTGCCAAGTATTCCGCGACGCAGGGCCAGCGTAACGGGCCGGGAGTATGCTGGTACTCCCAATAAGTGTGCGGCACTTTGCCGCGAAACAAGGTGGCACCGCGAGCCGAGAATTTTTAAGGCCCGTCCTTGGCGGATAGATTATATTCTGTCTGCCCGGGACGGGCCTTTTTGCGTTCTTTCCTGGGGACAAAAACTGTGGGAGGGACAAATATGCCGAAACCATATTTGTGGGAGACGGGCCGATATACAGCTGAACGGCCGCAAAGACCCAAAAAAATAGATGGTATGATTAGGAGGCTGCGCAATGGCTAAAGGAAGATTTGGCATTCACGGCGGGCAGTATGTGCCCGAAACACTGATGAGTGAGCTGAAAAGGCTGGAAGAAGCCTATCTGTACTACAAAGAGGACCCGGCGTTTCAGGAGGAACTGCATACTCTGCTGTGCGGTTATGCAAACCGGCCGTCACTGCTTTACTATGCGGAGAAAATGACCAAGGACCTCGGCGGCGCAAAGATTTACCTGAAGCGTGAGGACCTGAACCATACCGGTTCCCATAAAATCAACAATGTGCTGGGGCAGGTACTGCTGGCAAAACGCATGGGAAAGACACGCATTATCGCCGAGACCGGCGCGGGACAGCACGGTGTCGCCGCCGCGACCGGTGCCGCCCTGTTGGGCATGGAATGTGAAGTGTTCATGGGGGAAAAGGATACCGAGCGGCAGGCGCTGAACGTGTATCGCATGGAACTGCTGGGTGCAAAGGTTCACCCGGTGACCAGCGGCACCGGCACCCTAAAAGACGCCATTAACGAGGCCATGCGGGAGTGGGCCAGCCGTGTGGACGACACTGCCTATATCATCGGTTCTGTCATGGGGCCACACCCGTACCCAACCATGGTGCGTGACTTCCAGAGCGTTATCAGCAGGGAAGCACACCGGCAAATTTTAAAAATTCAGGGCAAACTTCCGGATGCTGTGCTGGCCTGTGTGGGCGGTGGCAGCAACGCTATGGGAATGTTTTATCATTTCATTCCCGACAAAGAGGTTCGTCTCATCGGCTGTGAGGCCGCGGGGCGCGGCGTAGACACCGCACAGACTGCCGCCACCATGGGAACCGGAAAACTCGGCGTTTTTCACGGCATGAAGTCCTATTTCTGTCAGAACCGATACGGCCAGATTTCACAGGTCTACTCCATTTCCGCTGGGCTGGACTACCCCGGCGTTGGTCCAGAGCACGCCTATCTGCGTGACATCGGCCGGGCACAGTATGTGCCGGTTACGGACGACGAGGCCGTGAACGCATTTGAGTACATTGCCCGTATCGAGGGCATTATCTGCGCGATTGAAAGTGCGCACGCGGTGGCCTACGCCATGAAGCTGGCACCCACCATGCGCAAAGACCAGAGCATGATTATCTGCCTTTCCGGCAGAGGAGATAAAGACGTGGTGTCCATTGCCCGCTATCGAGGGAGGGACTTGACAGAATGAACAGAATACACAAGGCTTTTGAAAACGGAAAAGCACTTATTGGGTTTATTACAGCAGGTGACCCGTCCCTTGAAAAAACAGAGGAATATATCCTGCAAATGGTTAGGGCCGGCTGTGACCTGGTGGAAATCGGCATCCCATTTTCGGACCCTATCGCCGAGGGAATTGTCATTCAGGAAGCTGACCTGCGCGCGCTGCAGGCCGACACGACCACGGACGGTGTTTTTGACATGGTAGAGGACCTGCGGCAAAAGACTGATGTGCCGCTGGTCTTTATGACCTACTACAATCCGGTCTTCAGCTACGGCAATGAGCGCTTCTTTGACCGGTGCCGCAAAGTCGGCATAGATGGTATCATTGTACCGGACCTGCCGTATGAGGAAAAGGGAGAGATTCAGGAAACCGCCCGTAAAAATGATGTGAAAGTGATTTCCATGATTGTACCCACTTCCCATGAGCGTATTCGCCGCATTACGGGGGATTCCGAGGGATTCTTGTATATTGTTTCCTCCATGGGTGTAACCGGTATGCGCAGCCAGATTAACACCGGCCTTGCCTCTATTCTGAAAGAGGCACGGGAAAGCACACAGACACCGGCGGCGGTCGGTTTTGACATCAATACACCGGAGCAGGTAAAGAAAATTGGCAGCATTGCGGACGGCGTCATCGTTGGCAGTGCCATTGTTAAGTTGGCAGAGAGGTATGGGGACAATGCCGGCGGGCATATCTATGCGTATGTCAAATCCATGAAGGACATTTTGAGGGAAATATGAGTATGGGAGGCTTTTCACTGTTTGTTTTCAGAATGTTCGCAATTTGTCTGTTTTCTGTCCACAGAAACTGCCTACGATAAAAAGCAAACAGGGAAGGAGGCGGCAGCTTTGAGAAAAATGCTTCTGCGAAAAACGGACGGTTCCGAAAAAGAGGTTACCGGGCGGGAGTGGCGCCGCCGCCACAGAGGTGGCAGCCGGAAGGATATGACGGCGCTGTTGTATGCCCTGCTGGCGGCTTTTTCCGGCGCCGGTGTTGGCTGCCTGACGGGGCTTGCGTTTCCAACGTATGATTTGGTCGGCCTGCCGCATATCTCTGCGGCCGCGCTGGAAATTGGATTATTGCTGGGTGCTGCGGTGGGGCTTGTTACGCTGCAGCTTGTCCGTACCCTGCTGAAAAGATGGAAAAAAGCAAAGAAACCATAAAAAAGCGGAACTGCTTCGGCGAAAATGGCCGGGTAGTCCCGCCTTTTGCATTTTAAAAAAACAAATGCTGCAAAAAGTTGACGAATGCTGTTCCTGCGTGTACAATTTCCGATAGACCTGCCATTCTTTCTTAGGCAGAACAGGAAGAGAGAATTTTTGTGGGCAATGAAAAAAGGGAGCGTGCAGGAATTGCAGTTTGCAAAGAGAATGGAACACTTCGGGGAGGGCGTCTTTTCGGAATTGCTGGCCCTGAAACAGAAAAAAGAAGCACAGGGAATGCAGGTCATTGACCTGAGCGTCGGCACACCGAATATCCCGCCGGTGGAGGCTATCCGCCGGGTGCTGGCGGAGTCCGCGCTAGACCCGACACAGTATATTTATGCCATCAGCGACACGGAAGCACTGCAGCAGGCAGTGGCGCAGTGGTACAGCCGCCGCTACCAGGTAAAGCTGGACCCGAACACACAGGTATGTTCCCTGCTGGGTTCACAGGAGGGCCTGACGCATATTGCCCTGTCCATTGCGGACCCGGGTGATACTGTGCTGGTACCGGACCCGTGCTATCCAGCTTTCAGCTGCGGGCCAATGCTGGCAGGAGCCAAGCTCTGCTGGATGCCCCTAAAAAAAGAGAACAATTACTTAATCGATTTTGACGCGATTCCGGAAGCAGATGCGAAGGCGGCCAAGCTGATGGTGGTGTCTTACCCCAATAACCCGACCACGGCACTTGCCCCCGACTGGTTTTATGAAAAGCTCATTGCTTTTGCCAAAAAGTACGATATTATTGTGCTGCATGATAACGCCTACAGTGAATTGGTGTTTGACGGCGTTCACTGCGGCAGCTTCCTGCGGTTCCCGGGTGCCGCCGATGTCGGTGTGGAATTTAACTCGCTGAGCAAGACCTACGGCATGGCCGGTGCGCGTGTGGGTTTCTGTGTCGGCAACGCGCAGATTGTTAAAATGCTGAAAACACTGAAGTCCAACCTGGATTACGGTATGTTCCTGCCGGTTCAAAAGGCTGCGGCTGCTGCCATTACCGGGGATCAGTCCTGTGTGGAGCGTACCCGTGCCGCTTACGAAAAGCGCAGGGACGTGCTATGCAGTGCGTTTGAAGCTTTGGGCTGGCACTTTGCAAAGCCGGCGGCAACCATGTTCGTTTGGGCGGAAATTCCCGCAAAGTACGGCGAGGACGATACTCGCTTCGCACTGGAGCTTGCGGACAAGGCCGGTGTGCTGGTAACGCCGGGCAGTGCGTTTGGCCCCAGCGGAAAGGGTCATGTACGCATGGCCTTGGTGCAGGACGAAGAAGCTTTGCGGCAAGCCGCTGACCGTATGCGCAAAACGGATATTTTTGCGTAAAACCGAAAAAAGTACTTGACTTTCCGGCGAAAAGCCGGTATGCTGAAGCCATAGCAGCCATACGACTGACGGAAGTGGAGTATACCACATGGAGTATGGCCAAGAAGAGCCGACCGTCTGGGCAAGCACCCGGGCGGTCGGCCCTTTTTGCTCTTTTTGACCCCCGGAAGAGAAAAGGAGGGCAGAGATTTGATACTGGGAAACGTACATTCACTGGAAACCATGGGAATGGTGGACGGCCCGGGCATTCGTGTAGTGGTTTTTTTGCAGGGCTGCCGTCTGCGGTGTCTGTTTTGTCACAACCCGGACACATGGCAGGAACAGGGCGGCACCCAGATGACGCCGGAAGAAGTGACACGGAAAGTTCTGCGCTGCCGGCCCTACTTTTCACGCGGCGGCGGTGTTACCTTTTCCGGAGGTGAGCCGCTTCTGCAGCCGGAGTTCCTGCTGGAAACGCTGCAGCTGTGCAAAAAAGCGGGCATCCACACCTGCTTGGACACTGCCGGATACGGCTGCGGCAGCTATGACGAGATTCTACAATACACCGATTTGGTCCTGTATGATGTGAAGCAGATTACAGAGGAAAGCTATCACTGCATGACCGGACAAAGCTTAACCGAAACCACGCATTTTTTGGCTGCCGTCAAAAAAGCTGGTACACCGGTGTGGGTGCGCCATGTAGTCGTGCCGGGGCTGACGGATGGTGAGGCGCATATGCAGGCGCTGCGCACATTTATTGACAAAAAAGTACCCAATGTACAGAAAGTGGAGCTGCTGCCGTACCATCTGCTGGGCGTACACAAGTACAAGGTACTGGGCATTCCGTACCGGCTGGCCGGTACGCCAGCAATGGACCCATCCTTAACGGAACAGTGGCAGCGGTGCTATTTCCCAGTAAACAAAGGAGAAAGAAATCCGACACCAGAGCAAACGGGAGGTACTGTAAAATGAACAGTGCATGGAATGGTTTTCAGGAAGGCCGCTGGCAGCGGGAAATTGATGTACGCAGCTTCATTCAGAAAAACTATACACTTTACGAGGGAGACGAATCCTTTTTAACCGGCCCCACAGAGAAAACAGAAAAGGTCTGGGGAAAATGCACGGACCTTCTGCAAAAGGAACGGGAAAACGGCGGTATGCTGGACGTAGAAACCAAGCGTATTTCCGGCATCAACAATTTTGAGCCTGGTTATATCGACCGAGAAAACGAAGTGATTGTCGGCCTGCAGACGGACGCACCTCTAAAACGCATGGTGAACCCATACGGCGGTATGCGTATGGCAAAGGAAAGTTTGGAACAGTATGGCTATCAGCTGGACCCGGAAATTGAACGTCATTTTACCGCTTACCGCAAAACACACAACGACGGTGTGTTTGACGCTTATCCCAAACGTGTGCGGACGGCACGGCACGTCGGCCTGCTGACCGGCCTGCCGGATGCCTATGGCCGCGGCCGCATTATCGGTGATTACCGCCGGGTGGCGCTTTACGGTACCGATTACCTAATTGAGCAAAAGAAAAAAGACCACGCAGAATTGGACGGCCCTATGACAGAGGAGCGTATCCGTCTGTCGGAAGAAGTCAGCGAGCAGGTCCGTGCACTGCGGGAAATGACCAAAATAGCGGCGTCCTACGGGGTGGATATTTCCAAACCGGCGGCGACGGCACAGCAGGCAGTACAGGCAGTTTACATGGGATACCTTGCCGGTATCAAAGAGAACAACGGTGCCGCGACCAGCCTGGGACGCACTTCTACATTTTTGGACGTTTACATTCAGCGGGACCTTACGAACGGCACACTGACCGAGGCGGGCGCACAGGAGCTTGTGGACCAGTTCATTATTAAGCTGCGTTTGGTGCGGCATCTGCGTACGCCGGAATACAACGAACTTTTCGGCGGCGACCCCACTTGGGTGACAGAGTCCATCGGCGGTGTCGGCATGAATGGCCGTTCGCTGGTCACCAAAAATTCATACCGCTATCTGCATACACTTATCAACCTTGGCACTGCGCCGGAGCCGAACCTTACGGTTTTGTGGAGTGAGCACCTGCCGGAAGCGTTTAAACGCTACTGTGCCAAGATTTCCATTGCAACCGATTCTATTCAATATGAAAATGACGATATCATGCGGCCAATTTACGGCGATGATTACGGCATTGCCTGCTGTGTGTCCGCTATGAAGCTGGGAAAACAAATGCAGTTTTTCGGTGCGCGCTGCAACCTTGCAAAAAGCCTGCTGCTGGCCATTAACGGCGGCGTGGACGAGCGTATGGGTGAGCTGGTGGTGCCGGGCATTGCGCCGCTGAACGGCGATGTACTGGATTACAGTAAGGTTTGGGAAAACTACAAAAAAGTAATGCAGTATGTGGCACAGCTTTATACGGACGCGAATAATATTATTCATTTCATGCATGACAAGTATGCCTATGAAGCAAGCCAGATGGCCCTGCACGACACGAATGTGGAGCGGCTAATGGCGTTTGGCATTGCGGGGCTGTCCGTTGCGGCAGACTCCCTTTCTGCAATCAAATATGCGAAGGTGCATCCGGTACGCGACGAGCAGGGAATTGCCGTGGATTTTCGTACGGAGGGAACGTTCCCCCAGTACGGCAACGACGATGACCGTGCCGACGATTTGGCGGTGGATATTGTGGAATACTTTATCGGTGAGCTGAAAAAGCATCCGCTGTACCGCGGAGCAAAGCACACTATGTCGGCGCTAACGATTACCAGCAATGTGATGTATGGCAAAAAGACCGGCACCACACCGGACGGCCGCCGCCGCGGGGAACCGCTGGCACCGGGCGCTAACCCCATGCACGGCCGTGACCACTCCGGTGCGCTGGCATCCCTGAACAGCGTGGCGAAAATCCCGTACCGCAGTGTTTGTCAGGACGGCATCTCCAACACATTTTCGATTGTGCCGGTGGCACTGGGCAAAGATGAAACACAGCGGGAAGATAATTTGACGGCCCTGCTGGAGGGGTACTTTGCGCAGGGAGCCCACCACCTGAACGTCAATGTGATGAACCGTGAAACGCTGATAGACGCCATGAATCATCCTGAAAAGTACCCGACACTTACCATTCGTGTTTCGGGCTATGCGGTTAACTTTATCCGTCTTACCCGGGAACAGCAGGAAGAAGTCATTGCCCGTACCTTCCACGAAAGCGTCTGATATTATTAAAATTAAAAAATGAAATAGAAACAGCCGCAGTATCTTTAGAGAAGACACTGTGGCTGTTTTTCTGCTTTTTGTCAGAGCTTAAAATTTTCCGCGTCCGGCTTGGGAATTGGCGGCTGTACAGTAGGAACCCGCCGCAGCGGGTCATACCGGAAAAGGCAGCATCTGCCGCTTTCCGGGAATTCTCGTCCCAGCAGGCAGGAAAGGCAGGGCTGCGTACCTGCCGCGTGGGCACAGTAATCACACCGCGGTGGAATACTGCTGCTGAAAAAGCAGCTCGTCTGCACTTTCAAGGCGATTGGCCTCCTTCCATCTTCTACCAAATCAGGAATAAGACTATTTAAACATCATTATAGCATAGAATCCTGCCTGCCGCCACCATCCATTAACAGTGCGGCACACAGCACTACCAGCGCAATGCCCGCGGCAAGGCTGCCGGACAGCGCGGGCTGGCTTTGGGCAAAGCTGCCGAAAACATCGATTGAGGGTCCAGAGGGAACGGGTACCGGGGAAAACCGATTTGCAAAGGGCAGCACCATCAGCGCGGAAAGTCCGCCGTGCAAAATCCGGCACAGCCAAAACCGGCCAGTATGTACAGGAAAGGAAAGTCCCTGCAGGACCTGCAGGTGAACGCATAAACCGCCCCAGCCCAGCACCAGCGCAAAGCACCACAGCGGCGCGTGCAGTGCGCCAAGGGAGCGGCAGCCCAGCGTCACTTCACTTACACCAGCCAGCGCCGCCAATACGGGGCCGCTTAGGAACATTTTCAGTATACACAGGAAAGTACTGAATAAAATAACGAAACAGCACATCAATAGCATAGAAGCGGCCGCATCGCGCGCGGCCGCCAGCAGCGCCTTGCCGGGGCCGGGCCATTTTCCCTGTCGAGGGGGTGGGAACGGTTCCCGGTGGTGGCGCAGGCCAACCAGAATTCCAACCAAAAGGCCAGCACAAAGGTGAGCAGCCAACAAAAGCCGTCCGCTGCGTGCGCTGCCGAGGAAACCAAGCCCGACCGCTGTGCAGATGAACGCCGGACCGCCATTGACGGAGAACAGCACCAGCCGTTCTGCCTGCTGGGCGGTCAGTTCGCCGCTTTCGTACAGGGCTTCTGCCCCGCGGGAGCCGGTGGGATAGCCGCCGACCATGCCCATAAGAATGGCTGGCGCAGCGGCAGGCGGCAGAGCGAACAGCCGCGCGAACGGTCCGCCGATGCGCTGACCGATGGCAGAAGCTGCCCCGCTTTTGATTAGAAACACGGTAATGACCAAAAATGGATACAGGGATGGAATCAGCACGGTTAGGCAGGTGGAAATACCCGCCGAGGCCCCCTGCGCGGCTGCCTTTGGAAAAACCAGCAAAGCTGCCGCCAAACAGAGAGCCGCCGTGCCCGCAGCTTTTCTGTACATACACAGCCCCCCTCTTTTTAAGAATATGCAGCAGGGGGACAGAATATTTATTGCCTATGTAGAAGGAAAAGTTTTCAACAATATTCTGATAAATGGTTGAAAAAGGAGGCGGAAAGTGATGCGGCTGCCGGAAAAACCGTCACTGCTGGTGCAGTCCGGTGAGAAATTGGAACTTGCCGGGAACAGGGAAGCAACCGTGGACGGCTGCGGCGGGGTACTGGAATATACCCAAAACGTAGTATGCATTCGTTACGGACACGGGGTGCTGCGGTTTGTCGGGCGCGGGCTGACGCTGCACAGTTTGGAACAGCATTCGTTAATTGTTTCCGGATACATTACGGAAATAGCTTACGCCGCATGCGGGGAACTGCTGACGCCGCTGCCGGAGAATGGAGGGGAGCAGCCATGAAACTGATGCGCTGGCTGATGGGCTGGGTACGGTTCCGCATTGTATCTCCCCATGGAGGTGAAATTTTTTTAAACTGCTGTACGCGGGCGGGCATTCATCTTTGGCAGGTGCGTCCGGGAAAGAAGGGAATGACTGCCTGCGTGCGGGCGGGTCAGTACCGCGTGCTTCGCAAGCCGGCCCGACAGGCACATGTGCGTCTGCGGGTCCAGCGGCGGTGCGGTCTGCCGCTGAAAATTGCACATCTGCGCGGCCGGCCGGGGCTGGCGGCGGGTGCGGCGCTGTTTTGTGTGGTGCTGCTGGGGCTGGGACAATTTTTTTGGACTGTGGAAATCTCCGGCTGCAAAAGCATTCCGGAAAAAGATATTCGGTCGGCGCTGCAGCAGCAGGGTATTGCGCCCGGCTGTGCAAAACGCGGATTTTCCGCGCGGGCGGTGCAGACGCGCCTAATGGAGAAGTTCCCAAACATCAGCTGGGTTAGTGTCAACGACCATGGCGGAGATGTGTATGTACAGCTGACGGAAAAAGATGAACAGCCGCCGGTTACGGACCAAAGGGGTTGGTATCAGCTGCAGGCGGTGCAAAGCGGCGTTGTTGTAGAAATGCATATCCATGCGGGGACTGCCAAAGTGCAGGTAGGTGACGGCGTTTCCCCGGGACAGCTGCTGGTTTCGCCGGTGGTGGAAAATAAAGATGAAAAATTTATGGCATTGTATCATGCTGCCGGCACCGTTATCGCGCAGACATCGCATACATTGACGGTGCAGATGCCGTTTGCCATACAGCACTGGGAGCCTGCCGGCCCGTCTGTTGAGCGGCGGGCACTGTCGGTTTTTGGGGTACAGCTGCCGCTTTCCATGCAGCTGCCGCCGAAAGGGAAAGTGCAGCGTTCCGGTGAGCGGACCGCCGTTCATCTGTGCGGAAAGGAACTGCCGCTCACTGTAACACGGGAGGTGCTGACACCGGTCCGACAGACAGTAGAAAAGCGTACGCGCCGGCAGGCGGAGGCGGAAGCGGTAAAAATGCTGGCCGTAAAAGAGAAAACAGACCTGCCCGGTGCCAAGGTGGTACAGCACCGCGATACCGTGAAAGAGGACAAAACAGGCATCACGGTTATACGAAAGCTGACCTGTCGGGAAAATATCGCTAAAGAAGTAAAAATCGCCGCGGATGGTTCGCCCGCGTAGGGGGAAAATGCAGGCGTGGAATTTTCTGCTCCGGTACAGCGGAAAATTTTGTTTTTTTGGCATTTTACACACAAAAAACTTGCAGAAAACCTAGTGACGCGGCTTGTGTTCTGTGGTATGATAATATAAATGTATTTTAACAGCTATTTTGTTTGATTATACTAAAAAATGCGGCTTTTTGAGATACCGCATTTGATTATTCGATAAGCATCAGGTGAAGTATTTGTTTGAAAAAAGGATACCTATAGACCGGATGGAACAGGCGTCCGCGCTGTTTGGCAGCATGGACGAAAACATCCGGCTTCTCGAAAAAGAATATGGTGTGTCGGTTGTTGCGCGGGACAGTGAAATTAAGGTTTCCGGCGAGCCGGAGGGTGTGGAGCGTGCTGTGCGTGCGGTCAACAGCCTTTTGTCACTGATTAACCGTGGAGAAACGCTGACCGAACAGAATGTGCGTTACTGCATGAGTTTAGTCAATGACGGCGCAGAGGAAAAAGTGCAGGCGCTGGCGGGGGACTGCATCTGCGTTACCTGCAAGGGAAAACCCATTAAGCCGAAAACACTGGGGCAGAAACGCTACTGCGCCGCGATTGCAAAGAACACAATTACCATTGGTGTAGGGCCTGCCGGTACCGGAAAGACCTATTTGGCGGTGGCAATGGCGGTCACGGCTTTCCGTGCACAGCAGGTTCAGCGCATCATTCTGACACGCCCCGCGGTGGAGGCCGGCGAAAAGCTAGGCTTCCTGCCGGGTGACCTTCAGCAGAAGGTAGACCCCTACCTGCGGCCGCTGTATGATGCCCTGTTCGATATGCTGGGGACGGAAACGTATCAGCGCTATGTGGAGCGCGGCAATATCGAAGTTGCGCCGCTCGCCTATATGCGCGGGCGTACGCTGGACGACAGCTTTATTATTCTGGACGAAGCACAGAACACAACGTCGGAGCAAATGAAAATGTTCCTCACGCGTCTTGGCTTTAACAGCCGCATGGTCATTACCGGTGATATTACACAGATAGACCTGCCGGACGGCCAAAAAAGCGGCCTGAAACAGGTTACAAAAATTCTGCGCGGTGTACCGGACATTGCGCAGGTCCAGTTTACCGGCCGCGATGTTGTGCGCCATAAATTGGTACAGGAAATTATAAAGGCATACGAAAAATATGAGGAGGCCAATACGAATCATGGAAAAAATTCGAGTCATGATAGATAATCGTCAAAAGGCAGTCAAAATTCCGACCGGGCTGCGTATGCTGGTGCGCCGCTGCTGCAATGCAGTCCTGCGTATGGAACATTTTACAGAGTCCGCTGAAATCAGTGTAATCTTTGTTGATAACGACCAGATACACAAGCTGAACAAACAGTACCGCGACGTGGACGCACCGACCGATGTGCTCAGTTTTCCGATGGGCGAGGACGGCGTATATGATACAGATTACTCCAATGGGGCAAAGGTCCTCGGGGATATTGTTATCTCCATGGAAAAAGCAGTGGAGCAGGCGGAGCGCTATGGTCACGGTTTGGAACGGGAGGTCGGCTATCTGACTGCCCACAGCATGCTGCACCTTCTGGGTTATGACCATGAAGAGGGTATTCAGCGTGTGCATATGCGTGAAAAAGAAGAGCAGGTCATGGCGGAGCTGGGGCTGCCAAGCAGCAGCAGCTATGTGCTGGACGAGGACGATATCTAACTCCCCGTACGGGCAGCCGGCCTGCTGGAGGGAAGAAGAAAGCGTGGGAATGACAAAGTGCATTTACTGAAAAGCCTGCGCGCTGCCGGGCGGGGAATCCTTTTCTGCATCAATCAGGAACGTCACATGCGGTTTCACACGGTAGCCGCTTTTTATACACTTCTGTTTTCACCGTTCTTTCAGTTTGGGTGGATGGAATATGCGGTGCTGCTGTTGGCGATTGGCAGTGTCTGTGCGGCCGAGGTTTTTAATACAGCGGTCGAGGCTGCCTGTGACGCGGAAAACACCGCCTATAGCAGCAGCGTGCGCCGTGTTAAGGATATTGCGGCGGGAGCGGTGCTGATCAATGCCTGCTTTGCCGCCGGAGTGGGCATTTTTCTGTTTGGAAAGCCCACCTGCATCGCGGCAGGGTTCTGGTGGCTGTGCGGCCGACCGCTGCTACTGGTACTGCTGGCGCTTTCGGCAGCCGCGGCTGTCCTTTATGTGCACCTTGGCCCGAAACTGCTGGCGGACAAGCTGCGTGCATTTTTCCGCAGAAAATAGCAGGGTGGAAACGAAATTTTCCTGCCGGAATACGGCAGACAACAAGAGGTACTTTATGCCAAAAAACAAGAAAAATGAAAAATCAGCTTTTTTCGCCATTGTCGGCAGACCAAATGTCGGCAAAAGTTCGCTGATGAACCGGATGCTTGGCCAGAAAGTGGCTATTGTCAGCCGAAAGCCGCAGACAACACGCACCCGTATTATGGGCGTGCTGACAGAAGGGCCGGACCAGCTGGTCTTTCTGGACACCCCCGGGCTTTTAAAGCCACGGGACAGGCTGGGCGAATACATGGTGAAAAGCGTGACTTCCTCCGTTGCGGGTGTGGATGCGGCTTTGCTGGTGGTGGAAGCCGGTACCGGCATTTCTCCGGCGGACAAGGACCTGCTGGAACGGTTTCGGGGGCTGAAGCTGCCGGCGGTTTTATGCATCAATAAAATTGACCTGCTGCAGGATAAGACACGGTTAATTCCGCAGATTACCGAGCTGAGCGGAAAGTACCCCTTTGCGGCGGTCGTGCCGGTTTCGGCGCGCACCGGCGATGGTGTACAGGACCTAAAGGCTGAATTGAAAAAACTGAGCCAGCCGGGCGGACACCTGTTCCCGGACGATACCCTGACGGACCAGCCGGAACGTGTGCTGGCCGGCGAATTTGTGCGGGAGAAAATGCTGCGTCTGTTGGACAAAGAAGTGCCGCACGGCGTTGCTGTCGTGGTCACACATCTGAAAGAACGGGAAGACGGTTCCTGCCTGGACGTTGACGCGGACATTTACTGTGAGCGTGAAAACCATAAGGGAATCATCATCGGCAAAGGTGGCCGCATGATTCGGGAAATCGGCACGCAGGCTCGCCAGGAACTGGAACATTTTTACGGCATTAAAGTAAACCTGCAGCTGCAGGTGCAGGTAAAGCCAAATTGGCGCAACAAAGAGGCTGCGCTGCGCAGCTTTGGTTTTAATACCAAGGACCTTCTGCAGTAAACTTTTGCAGCGTATTTTACCATAAACGGCGGGCGAATGTCTGCCGAAAGGTGTCGAAAATTCTTTTATTTGCCACTCATAACCGTTCCCGCTGGTGCGCATACTGGTGATAAGCGTATGTGCTTGAAAATCAGAGCACACGGGAAAAGGAGTGAGCCGCAATGGACGAAAATACAGCCTGGTCCTGCTTTGTACAAACGGGCAGCGTACAGGATTATCTACGCTATGCCCAGTGCAGGGCAGAGAACAGCAAAGGAGAGGAGCAGCCGGATGCGGGTACAGACACAGGGAGTTGTCATCCGGGTCTCCAATGTAGGGGAGCGTGACCGTCTGGTAACGGTCCTGACGCGCGACCGCGGGGTCGTGCGCGCCTTTGCACGCAACAGCCGCGCGGCAAAAAGCAGCCTGGTTTCGGCCACTCAGCTTTTCTGCTATGCGCGGATTTTGCTATTCTGCGGAAAAGATAAATATATCATAGATGACGCCCAGCCGCTGGAAGTTTTTTTTGAGCTGCGGCAGGATATCGGCCGTCTTTCGTTGGCACAGTATTTTTGCGAACTAGCGGGAGAGCTGGCTCCGCAGGAGGACAGCGAAAAAGCGGCGGATTTTCTGCGGCTGCTGCTGTGTGCGTTCCGGCGGCTGTGCCGCGGCGGACGGCCGCTGCCGGTTGTAAAGGCCGCCACCGAGATGCGTATGCTGAGCCTGGCGGGCTATATGCCGGACCTTATCGGCTGTGCCCAGTGCCGGAAGTATGAGGACAGCATCATGTACTTTTACCCGCTGCAGGGCGAACTGCTGTGCCCCAGCTGCCGGCAGAAAAACGGACGGCAGGACGGGATAGCCCTGCACAAAGGGGCACTGACCGCTCTGCGCCACACCGTGTATGCCGACCTTCCGAAACTCTTTTCGTTTACATTGGGGGAGCAGGGGCAGCAGGAGCTGGCGCGCGCCAGTGAGGAATACCTATTGGATCGGATTGAATATCACTTCCGTACATTGGACTTTTACCATACCGTGGTGCAGCCTCCCGCGTAACGACAGAAAATTTTTTGTATTTCACATAGAATAAAAATCAATATCATAGAAACAGAGGGAAGACATGGACCAACAGACGAAACACCACTTTCATGCGTTGGAATTGGACAAGATTCTGCATCTGTTGAAGCAGGAAACCGCCAGCGACGCGGCGGCAGATATGGCGGAGCAGCTGTGCCCGCTGGAGGACCTTTCCAGTGTGCAGCGCCTGCTGCAGGAAACATGGGATGCGTACGGACTGATGGCAAAGTTCGGTTCACCGGCTTTCGGCGGACTGCACGATGTGGCCAATCCGCTGCGCCGCGCCTCCTCCGGCGGTGTGCTGAACATGGGGGAATTGCTGCGCATAGCGGGCGTTCTGCGCTGCCTGCGTGCCGTGAGTGACTGGCGCAGCAAAAGCGCAGGAATCAAAACGACACTGGATGACCGCTTTAACTGCATTGTTACCAATAAATATTTGGAAGAAAAAATTTACGGTGCCATTGCGACCGAAGAAGAAATGAACGACAATGCTTCACCGGCATTGGCCGCCATTCGCCGCAAAATCCGCGCGGCAAGCACCCGTGCCCGTGAAAAACTGGACAAAATGGTCCACTCGCCATATTATCAGAAGTTTTTGCAGGACCCAATCGTTACCCAGCGTTCTGGCCGGTATGTTGTGCCGGTGAAGGCGGAGTTCCGCGGTGAAGTGTCCGGGCTGGTGCATGATTCATCCAGCAGCGGTGCCACCGTATTTGTGGAGCCAATGGCGGTTGTGGAAGCCAACAATGAAGTACGTGTCCTGCAAAACGACGAAAAGAACGAAATTGACCGCATTTTGCAGGAACTTTCGGCGGAAGCCGGCTCTTTTGCGGACAGCATCATTCACAGCTGCCAGTATGCCGCGGAGCTGGACCTGATTTTTGCGAAAGCCAGCCTCGGCTATAAGATGAAAGCAACACTGCCGGAGATGAACGACTGCGGGGAATTGGATCTGAAGCACGCCCGCCATCCGCTGATTGATCCCAAAAAGGTGGTTGCTACGGACATACGGCTCGGCACAGATTTTGATACATTGGTTATTACTGGCCCCAATACCGGCGGCAAAACCGTTACGCTGAAAACCATCGGTCTGCTGACGCTTATGGCAGAGTGTGGCTTGCTGGTGCCGGTTTCGGACGGCAGCAGACTTTCAGTTTTTGACCGTGTATTGGCGGACATCGGCGATGAACAGTCTATTGAACAGAACCTGTCCACATTTTCCGCGCATATGACCAATATTATCCGCATTATGCAGGAGGCAGACGGGAAAAGTTTGGTGCTGCTGGACGAACTGGGCGCCGGCACGGACCCGGTAGAGGGTGCGGCACTGGCGACCTCTATTTTGGAACAACTGCGACAGCAGGGTGCCCGCATTGCCGCGACAACGCATTATGCGGAGCTGAAAGCGTATGCGCTGGATACCCCCGGGGTACAGAATGGCTCCTGCGAGTTTGACGTGGCGACACTGCAGCCAACCTATCGGTTGCTGATTGGCGTGCCGGGACGCAGCAACGCGTTTGCCATTTCCCGCCGCTTAGGGATGAAAGCGTCCGTTGTGGAGAATGCGCAGCAGCTGGTTTCGCAGGAAAACACCCGTTTTGAGGATGTTGTCAGCAAGCTGGAGGAATCCCGCCGTTCACTGGAAGATGAGCGGGCAGAGGTACAGCGTGACCTGCTGGAGGCAAAGAAGGCACTGGAAAGCGCCGAAAAAGAAAAAGCGGAGCTGGAAGAAAACGCACAGAAGGAAATGGACCGTGCCCGTGAACAGGCCAGCCTTCTGGTTTCCCGCACGCGCGGACAGTCAGACCTTCTCCTCAATGAGCTGGAAGAACTGAAGAAACAGAAGAACAAACAAATTACCGCAGAACAGAAGGCAAAGCTGAACGCGGATTTACGCAAAATGGAAGAAACCGCGGACCCGGTGCAGAAGCGCCGCCGCCGTGGCGGTCAGCTGCCGCGGCCGCTGCGGGTAGGTGACACAGTACGGTTGGTGGATTTAGACCGTCCGGCATCTGTGGTGGAGGTTTCTGCGGATGGCAAGCATGTGGTGGTACAGGCCGGTGTCATCAAGACCAAAACAGATGTGGAAAATTTGCAGCTGGTCAGCGACGCGGAAAAGCGGAAGGCGGAACGCCGCCGCACCCGTACGGTATCCCATCGCTTTTCCAGCGCAGCGGCGCCTTCAGAGCTTGACTTGCGTGGGCAAACGGCGGACGAGGCCATTGCCAATGTGGACCTGTTTCTGGACCACGCCGCCCGCAGCAATTTGACACAGGTCACGATTATCCATGGCAAAGGGACAGGTGTCCTGCGCAAAGCGGTGCAGGAGCATCTGAAACGTCACCCCAATGTAAAACGCTATCGGCTGGGTACTTACGGCGAGGGCGAAAGCGGTGTAACCATTGCCGAACTGAAATAAAACACGAGGGAAGAAAAAAGGGCTGTCCACACTGAGGACAGTCCTTTTTGTTGCTTTTTATCAGCAAAGGTCTTTTAGCTGTTCCATATTTTTACGGATACCGTTGCAGCATTCGTGGAAAGTCGCTTTTTCAGCATCGGTCAGCGGCAACTCTAAAATCTGCTCAATGCCGTCCTTGCCGATGACGGCCGGTACACCGGCAAACAGGCCGCTTTCGCCGTACTCACCGCACAGCTCACAGCTGGCCGGCATAATCGCTTTCTCGTCGTGCAGGACAATGCTTGCCATGCGCGCGGCAGTGGTGGCGATGGCATATTCAGTGCACCATTTTCCGGAGAATGTAACCCAGCCGGAATGAATGGCGGCCTGCTGCATGGCGTCACGGTCAAAGCGGAAACGTTCGTCCTCTTTTGCCCAGTCGTCCAGCGAACGGCCGCGGAACGATACACAGGACCACGGCGAAAACTGTTTGACACCATGCTCGCCCATCATATAGGCGGTAATGGATTTTTGGTCGATGCCTGTCTGCTGTGCAAGAACGGACAGCAGGCGGGAAGTGTCCAGCCCGGTGCCGGTGCCAAAAACATGGCCGCGGGGCAGACCAAGACCAAGCGCAAGCTGACGTGTGACAATGTCGCAGGGGTTCGTAATGTTGATAAGAATGCCGTTAAAGCCGGATGCTTTCATTTTGTCCACATAACCGTTGACAGCGGGAATGGTGAAGCCCATTTCCAGTACACGGTTCATGCTGCCGTGCAGCAGTTCAATTTTACCGATACAGTTAATAATGAGGTCGCAGTCGCCAAGGTCACTGAAATCTCCAACGGAAGCACGTACACGGTGGGGCAGATAGGCAATGCTGTCCGTCAAATCCTGGCATTCGCTGGTGGCTTTCTTCTGGTCTGCATCCACCAGCACCAGATCGTCCGCAATTCCCTGCACGGCTAGGCTGTACATTACGTGTGCGCCCACATGACCAAGGCCGATGACGCCGATTTTTCTTGTTTTCATTGTAATACCCTCCCATAAAAACAAACTCTAATATGCCTTATCATAGCTTGTCTTTTTGTAAAGTGCAAGCTGTAGACACAAAAAATTCATGAAAGCGAAAAATCAGCGAATAGCAGTCAATACCCATATCAGCAATCTGAGGCGAAAATTAAAATCCGTCTGCCCGGATCGGGAATTTATGAAATGGCTAAACCGTGGGCAAGGTATCACCATTCTCGTGTCAAGCCATATCCTAAGTGAACTGTATCAGACGGCTGCCCGCTATATTTACTGCACAAAGGCCATGTGCTGGAGGAATTGACTCAGCAGGAGCTGGACGAAAAATGCAGATGCCATATTTCCATTCAAACGGACGATGCAGCCGAAGCCGCCGAGCGGAGTGCGGCTGCCGTGCATGGAGTTGACGGTGCCGGTGGTGGCGGCTGTATTGATTTTGGCGCTAATACTGACGTTGGCGCCGACCGCCATGGGTTTCACCAACGAAACTTCCTAAGAACTGCTAAAGTTTTAAATGATGCGCCGCCAATCAGACACAAGGAAAGAACAAGGTTCAATGGAATGGCCAGCTGAAGCGTATCCTGCAGAACAGTACTTTTTGCTGCTTAACAGTGTAGCAAAGAAATCCATTCTCTGCAAAAAAAAGCGGCACCGCCCGTTTACAGGCGATGCGTCAAATAAAGAACTTATTTTTTACAGGCCGGCGCTTTTTCAAATGTGTGCCGGAACCAGGTGAAGAAAGTGAAGAATGTAATGCATGCGGCGAGTGTGTCGGACACTGGCTCCGCCAGAAAGACAGCAAAAACTTTGTCAGTAAAGAAATGCGGCAGAATATAGATAAATGGAATTAAGAGAATGATTTTCCGCAGCAGTGCCAGCAGCAGGCTCTGTTTTGCCTGCCCCAGTGCCAGAAAACTTTGCTGGCAGGACATCTGAATGCCCACCATAAAAAGGGCGGCAAGGTAGATATGGGAAGCCCATATGGTTGTTTTGGTCAGTATCTGGTCATTTGTAAATATTCCAACAAAAACCGATGGGAAAAGCTGCATGCATGCCCAGCACGCCGTCGTAAAAATGATAGAAGAAACAAGCAGCATGCGGAGCGCCTTGCGTACGCGGTCGTATTTCTGTGCGCCGTAGTTGTAGCTGATGATTGGCTGTGCACCTATGGTCAGCCCCTGCAGCGGCAGGCATACCATCTGCATCAGTGTGGAGAGAATGGACATGGCACCAACGGCCGTGTCGCCCCCAAAATGCTGCAGCGATGAATTGAAGCAGATGTTCAGAAGGCTTTCAGTAGACTGCATAATAAATGGCGACAAGCCCAGCGCTAGAACCGGCATGAGAACCTTGCGCTGAAGTTTAAAGTTTTCACGCCGCAGGCGCAGGGCCGTTTTTTCGCCGAACAGAAAGCGCAGCACCCATACCGCGCTGACTGCCTGAGAAATGACGGTTGCCACCGCAGCACCCTGTACACCCATACCGAAGGTAAAGATAAACAGCGGGTCCAGGATAATATTCAGTACTGCGCCAATCAGAGTGGTTTTCATGGCAACGGCTGCTGCGCCCTGCGCGGAGATGAAAGCATTCAGGCCTACTGAAATGAGGACAAATACTGTGCCCAGAACGTAAATGTGCAGATAGCTTAGGCCATAAGGCAGGGTGATGTCGCTGGCGCCAAACAGTAGCAGCAGAGGGCGGCTGAAGAAAAAGAATACAACCGTCAGCACGGCAGCGCACATAAGGAGCATAATAAAACAGTTGCCAAGAATCTTTTCCGCGTTTTCGCGGTTACCTCTTCCCATTTCAATGGAGGCACGGGGTGCGCCGCCAAGGCCAATGAGCGCACTGAAGGCGGCAATTAAAATCAGAATAGGGAAACTGACGCCGACACCCGTTAGGGCGGCCGCGCCAATGTTGGGAATGTGACCGATATACACGCGGTCCACCATATTGTAAAGCATATTGACGACCTGCGCGGCGATGGCGGGCAGGGACAGGCGCAGCATCAGTTTGCCGACGCTGTCGTTACCAAGGTCAGCAGTGGATTGTTTCTGGGACATGATAACATTTCTTTCCGGAGGTTTTGCAGAAATTAACGTTTTTCTTTCTTGGATTATCATAAACAAACAAAAGTTGAAAGCTGGATTTTCAAACACAGGTGGATATGGTATACTAAAATAAAGTTACGCCTTTGCGGCGGAGCAGAAAGGAATCAAATATTTATGGACTATCGTTATCAAATGCCTGTACAAAATGATCCCCGCTGGATGCTTGTGTGGCAGGAGCGCCGCGGTGCTGGCAGGGCGGTGAATACAGCCAGCTGGCTGACGCTTGGCTCTATCAGCGTTACGGCAGTGGTGCAGGTCCTTTTAGCTTTTTCTTTGCCCGCTGGAGCCAGTATGTCACTGCAGTATTTGGGTGACTGCGTTGGGTATTTGCTGCTGGCGCTGGTACCGATATTGTACGTATGCTTTTGTGGGCGGCCAACGGAGGAGTTCCTGCCTTTCCGTCGACCCGCTCAGGCCGGTCTGAGCGGCAGAGATATGCTGTTTTTGTATGTTTTTGGCATGGGGTTGATGCTGGCCTGCAATCTTCCTGTTTCTTTGGTGGAAGCGCTGGAACAGGTCTTTGGCTTTTCCGGTGAAATCCCCAATATGCCGCTGGACCACACTGCTTTTACACAGGTGCTGTACTTCCTGTATGGGACACTCATTCCGCCGCTGGTAGAAGAGGTTCTGTTCCGCGGTGCGGTGCTGGGATGCCTGCGCCGCTGGGGTAACTGGTTTGCCATTGTGGTATCTGCCCTGTTGTTTGGGCTGTACCACGGGAATGTGGCGCAGTTTGTGTTTGCTGTGCTGATTGGCATTTTGTTCGGTTATCTGCGGGTGCGTACAGAAAGCATTTTACCGTGCATTGTGCTGCATATGTTCAATAATGGCATGGCTTCGGTCGGTGCCTTATTGCAGGAAAATATGGGGCAGACGGTCCAGCAGCAGTTTACTATTGCTTATTTTGTGATATGTTTTGTGGCGGCAGTGGCTGCAGTTGTGGTCCGCCTGGCGGTGGAAGGAAAAGGTTCCATGAAAAAGCTGCGGATTCCGGCGGACCGGATGCTGACTTCCCAGTGGCAGCGAATGCGCGGAATGGTTACCACAGCCGGAGGCCTATTGATGCTGCTGTACGGTGTAGGGAGCAGCATTTATGTGCTGATGCAGTCCAGATGACAGATGAAGAATGTATGCGCCGTGCTCTGCAGCTGGCACAGGAGGCCGCCGATGAGGGAGAAGTGCCGGTTGGTGCTGTGCTGACGAAGGATGGCGAAATTATCGCCGAGGGAAAAAACCGGCGGGAAACGGGGAAAAATGCGCTGTACCATGCGGAACTGGCGGCGATTGACAAGGGCTGCCGGGTGCTGGGTGGCTGGCGGCTGTGGCAGTGTACGCTTTATGTTACGCTGGAGCCGTGTCCCATGTGTGCCGGTGCCATCATTAACGCCCGTATTCCACGGCTGGTATATGGCGCAAAGGACCCGAAGACCGGTTCCTGCGGCTCTGTTATCGATTTGTTTTCCTGTCCGTACAATCATCACCCAAAGGTGGAACAGGGCCTTTTGGGGGAAGAATGCGCAGAGGTGCTGCGCGGCTTTTTTCGCTGTATGCGTGCTGCCCGAAAAGAAAAGAAAGCAGGGAAACAATGGAAAACCGAAAACAAAGGACACTGACAAAAGTTCTATTGGTCATTTATTTGGCAATGCTGACGTGGCTGGTTCTATTTAAGCTGTCGTTTTCTCTTTCAATGTTTTACCGTTACCAGCACATCAATCTTATTCCGTTTGGAGCGTCTTTTTTGCCTGACGGCAGGTTAAATCTTGCTGAAATTTTGGGGAATGTTTTTATCTTTATTCCACTGGGAATCTTTTTAAAAATGCTGAAGCCGTCATGGTCATTTGCAAAAAAGACGGCGCTGTGTTTTTCGCTCAGTCTGGTATATGAAGTGCTGCAGTATGTTTTTGCTCTGGGGACAACCGATGTAACGGATCTGCTGGACAACACAGTGGGCGGTATGCTGGGGATAGGGCTATATATCCTCTTCAAAAAATGGTGGAAAGGAAAAACAGACCGTGTGATGAATATTTTTATGCTGGTTTTTATGGCGCTTATTCTGGCGGCAGTGTTGTATCTGAATATGGCATAGCTCGTATATATATACGGACACAAAAAGAACGGCGGGAATTTTCCCGCCTCTCTTTTTTGTATGAACTTTGTTTTTAGTAATTTTCTGCGCGGCGCTCGAAGTAAGCCTGCGGATGTTTGCACGCAGGGCAAACCTTCGGTGCCTGCTTGCCGACATAGATGTAACCGCAGTTGCGGCATACCCACACGGTATTCTCGTCGTCATCCTGAAAGACAATATCCTCTTTCAGGTTGGCAAGCAGTTTGCGGTAGCGCTCTTCGTGGGATTTTTCAACACTGGCAATACGGCGCATGGTGGCGGCAATCGCCTTAAAGCCTTCCGCGTCGGCGGTGTCGGCAAATTCCTTATACATTTCGGTCCATTCATAATGTTCACCATCTGCGGCGTCCGCAAGGTTGGCGACAGTGTCGGGGACGTTGTCATCATGGAGCAGCTTAAACCAGAGCTTTGCGTGTTCCTTTTCATTGTTTGCCGTTTCCTCGAAAATAGCGGCAATTTGTTCGTATCCATCTTTTTTAGCCTTGCTGGCATAGTAGGTATACTTGTTGCGGGCCTGACTTTCGCCGGCGAATGCGGCGGCGAGATTTGCTTCGGTTTTGCTTCCCTTGAATTCCATGACGATTTCCTCCTTTAATAATGAATGAAAGTAGATAGACGTACGGTTTTGTGTATGGGAAAAGGGGAATATCAAAATCATCCCCATTTTACGGCAGAATATGAAAGCCGGTTAGACATTGAAGCGGAACAGCACCACGTCGCCGTCCTGCATGACATAATCTTTGCCCTCACTGCGGACCAGTCCCTTTTCGCGGGCGGCGGCCATACTGCCGCAGTCAATCAACTGCGTATAGGGAACGACTTCGGCGCGGATAAAGCCGCGCTCAAAGTCAGAGTGTATCTTGCCGGCGGCTTGCGGTGCTTTGGTGCCTTTCTGAATGGTCCATGCGCGCACTTCCGGCTCCCCGGCAGTCAGGAAGCTGATGAGGCCCAGCAGAGAATAGGACGCACGGATAAAGCGGTCCAGGCCGGATTCTTCCAGTCCCATATCAGAGAGGAATAGTGCCTTTTCGTCCGGTTCCATACCGGCAATTTCCGCTTCTGTTTCGGCGCAGATGGGCAGTACACCGGCATGCTCTTTAGCGGCGACTTCCTCTACAGCTTTGTAGTAATGGTTGTTTTCAATGCCATTTTTAAAGTCGTCTTCACTCATGTTGGCGGCATACAGGACGGGCTTGCTGGTCAGCAGGTTTACAGTGGACAGCAGGGCGGCTTCATCCTCGGTGCAGTCTATGCTGCGGGCAGGCAGACCGTCATTCAGGGCTTTTTTCACACGCTCAAAGAAGTCCAGATCCTCCTGGAACTTTTTGTCGGCCTTCAGCTGCTTTTTCGTCTTGTCAATGCGGCGATCCAGCACTTCGATATCCGAGAGAATCAGCTCCACATTGACGGTGTCGATGTCGCGGACGGGGTCAATGCTGCCGTCCACATGGACGATGTCATCGTTATCGAAACAGCGTACCACATGGACAATGGCGTCCACTTCACGAATATTTGCAAGAAATTTGTTGCCTAAGCCCTCGCCTTTGCTGGCGCCCTTGACCAGACCGGCGATATCTACGAACTCTACGGTCGCAGGGGTGTATTTCTGCGGGTGGTACATTTCCGCCAGCTTGTCCAGACGCTTGTCCGGCACTGCGACAATGCCAACGTTTGGCTCAATGGTGCAGAAAGGGTAGTTTGCGCTTTGTGCACCTGCATTGGTGATTGCGTTGAAAAGGGTGCTTTTGCCAACATTCGGCAGCCCCACAATACCTAATTTCATACAGTTTTGTCCTTCTTTTTCGTATTCTAATAATATTCAAAGTATACCATTATCCGGAAGGAAACGCAAGGTACACGCAGGTGCCCTCCGCGCGGCTTTTTCCGCTGAAAGAATAAACCGCTTTCCTGCAGGACAGCTTACTTATGGAAACGGAGGCATCAAAAAAACCTGTCCTAAAGAGGGCAGGCTTTTTTGAAAACATACGGACTACTGTGCCCGCATATGATATTTATTCTGGAATTCCTCATTGGACATGGTAAAAAGCAAAATAGATTCAGCAAGCGAAACAGCGTAGAGAATGCCCCATATCCAGCCGGTCCAGCCGAGGGTTATCAGCAGGAACAGCGAAACAAGGCCCCAGCCCCACTGGCCGGTATAGAATTTATGAATGCCGAATGGACCCAAAAGCAGGCAGAGAACGGCAGTTGCGGTACGGCTGCGGATAGGTGTGGCACTACCCGGTATAAAACAGCCGTCAAAATAACCAAACGGCCGGCCAACTTGTCCGAAGGGAAACTGCGGTTTGTTGACCATGGTACCATTGAATTGTCCGCCGTAAGTGTAGGGCGGGTGATATCTGTCCTGTGGGTTTGGCTGACCGCAGGTGCAGTTCCCGGCCTGCTGGTCCGGTGTGCCCTGTGGGTTCGGCTGACCGCAGGTGCAGTTCCCGGCCTGCTGGCCCGGTGTGCCCTGTGGGTTCGGCTGACCGCAGGTGCAGTTCCCGGCCTGCTGGCCCGGTGTGCCCTGTGGGTTCGGCTGACCACAGGTGCAGTTCCCGGCCTGCTGGCCCGACGTATTCGACTGCGCGTGTTCGACAAATTCCGGATTATTTTCTTTATCGGTTTCCATGTCGTTTGGCTCCTTTCGTCGTGGGTGTTAGGGATTGGATGCGTTCAGCAGTGCGGCAAAACGGCGCCAATCTGTCAGGCGGTTGCAGGGGTGTTTCGGCTGAATACAGGTGTCAAAGTCATTGTGAACACGATACCAAAACGCCCGCATTCCAGCGCCTGCGGCACCATCCATATCGCAGACGGGGTTATCGCCGCAGAACCAGGTTTCGTCGGCGGATGTCCCTATTTTATGCAGTGCAAGCTCAAAAAAACGCCGCTGTGGCTTGCGGAAGGCATATTCACTGCTGGCTAAAATGAAGCGGAACGGGTCCTGCGGAAAGCAGGCGTGCAGGCGGCGTTCCAATGTAGCGCCGGTAAAACAAAGGTTGCTTACGACGCCGAAAGGAATGCCATGCTGCTGCAGGGCGGAAAAGGCCTGTTCTATGTAGGGGGAGGGAGTAGCGGGGGAACAGACATCCCAGTATAGCTGCTCCGCCTGCAGGTCATTAATATCCAGCTGAATATCGAAAGATTCCAGCAAATAGCGCTGCAGGGATAAGTACCAAGTTTCCAGCGGCTGTGCGTCTTCCGGCACTTCCCAGTTGAGGTCCGCCTTGGCTTTCTGCGCGAATGCAAACAGCTGCGGCACAGTAACATGGTGTGGGTTGTAAACCGCGTGCTGCAGAACGGCGGTGTAGCCTTCTTTTATACGGGGGGAGGGCTCTGTACAGAGAGTCATACCATAATCGAACAGAACTGCTTTTGGATACTGCATAAAAACCTCCTAAAACGACCGGTTCGAAAAACCAATCAACAAACGCTGTCCGCAAAAGCGTTCCCTATTGCCTTTTTACAGAATTCTGGTAAAATGAAGATATGCAAAAACGAATTCATCATAGCATATTCATGGAGGAAATTCAAATGAATGAAAAAGCCATTATCAAAAAGGAAGTAACAAAAGATATGCTGGCAGTCAATGTCGGCAGCGGTTCCCTGTCTGTACTGGCAACGCCGTCCATCTGCGCGCTGTTTGAGAACGCCTCCGCACAGCTGGCCCAGCGGTATCTTGCTCCCAACAAAACGACTGTGGGATGCTCCCTTTCTATTGACCACACTGCACCGACACCTCTGGGCATGACGATCACCGTTACAGCGGAACTTGTAGAGCATGAGGGACGCTCCTTCCGTTTTCACTTGACAGCGGAAGATGAAAAGGGCGTTTGTGCAACAGGCGACCATACCCGCGTGGAAGTCAGCAGCCGCCGTTTTCAGCAGAAAGCGGACGACAAAAAGAACGCGGATAACTAAAACGATATGGCGTGAAAAAGAATGACAGCCGTCATACAGGAGCCTTGAACCACTTTTTGTGGCTCGGGGCTTTATTTTTTGCTGGACGCGGCCGACGACGCAGAGGACGTGGACTGCTGGCGGAAGGCAATTTTACGGTTTCCAGCTGTTGCCTGCAAAAGCTGTGTCAGGCTGGTTTTTGCCTTTGCATCAGCCTCTTTTAGAAGGCCCTGCTGGGCGGCTTTCTGCTCCATTTTGTGTTTTTCCCCTGCGGCGAAGGTCGTGTAGTCTTTTACATGAATGGGGTTAAAAATATTGTTTGTTTCATCGTAAACCTCAATGCTGTTCTCATCAATTTCATGGGACAGGACTTTTGCCTGCGGCAGGGTGAGGGTGACGGCGTTGTCCGAAACCTGCACCTGTACAGCGCTTAAATCCAGTCCGGCCTTAATCGTACCATCATAGGTAATCAAAAAACTTTTGGTAGTAAAAGGAACGGTGTAGCCGTAAAGAGCATTGGATTGTGAAAATTTCCCGACATTGGTGTACATATATTTAACCGTGGAAAGCTCCTGAATTCCGAGTACCTTTTCTTTTACAACCGTGCTGGTTACCTGCGGCTGGCTGCTGCCGCTGCGGGAAGCACGGCCGATGTTGATAAACAATAGGGATACGATACCAGCAGTGATGGCTGCGGTCAGAAGCAGCAGTTTTGTGGTACGTCCCAGGTGCAGTGTCTTCTTTTTAGAGTCCATAGATACCTCCAGTTCGGCGGCTCTGCTGCCGCCGGAAAAGCAGAAATTTGTCTGATTGCAGTTTATTATACTGGATATTGACGAAGAAAGCCAGAAAAAACATCCGCAGAAAACGTGAAACCTTTCTGCGGATGTCTGTGTATTCTGTGGAAGGTCCTTTATGCATCCATTACAATGAAGCCGCCGGTTTTGCCGCCGACACCGGCGGTGCGCTGCAAAACACGGTTCATGGTTTTGTAAGACGTCACATTGTATTTTGCAGTGAGCAGGACAGCTTGCGGGCAGGCGGCGATACTGTCTGCGTCTGGGTAATCCAGCTGAGACGGCGCACAGATAATGATGTTGTCATATTTGCTTTCAGCCGCTTTTAGTACGGCGGGAAAACTGCGGGCCAGCAGGTCAGCCGGATTTTCATCACCGGCTGCACCGGCCAGCAGAAACAGGCCATCCTGATTCGGCACGGCTGCAACGGCTTCTGCCATTGTGCAGCGGCCAGCTAAAACATCACGCAGGTTCTGTGTCGGGCTGACGCCCAGCAGGCCGGCCATCTGCGGGTTGCGCAGGTCAGCATCTATCGCCAGCACACGGCGGCCGGCTTGTGACAGAGAAACAGCAAGGCCCACCGCGGTTTGCGCGGTGCCGCCGTCCTTGGCGCCTTCTATCAGAAGACTGTTTGCAGGTTCTGCCTGATTCAGCAGAACGGTGCGGATTCGGCGGAAAGCGTCCGCCTGTTTGCCGTCACCGTGCGGGATTTCACCCAGACATTTCACACCCAGCAGGGCGGCGGCCTTTTTACCGTCACACACAGAACGGCGGGAAAGGACACGGATAAATCCATAGCATACAAACAGAATAAAACCAAGCACCAGGCCGAGGACACCGGCCTTGATTGTTGTGGCAAGTTTGGGGGTTTCCGGCATATCCGCGGCCGGGTCGCTGATGAAAGCGGTCAGCTTCGGCGACGGATACTGCTGAACCAGTTCGTCGCACAAAATCTCCGCAGCTGTATCAGAAATCTTCTCGGCCATGTCGGCGTTTGTTGTTTCCAGTGTCAGTTTCACGGCCGGTGCGCCCTGCTGCTGCTCACCGGTAATTTTGAGGATTTCCCCTTCCTGCAGGCCAAGACGTTTGGTTGTCTTTTCAATCAGGTCATGGGAGCTGGCCTGCGCCACGGCGGAAGTTATCCGATAGCTGACAATGCCGTTGTACTGCAGGCGGTAGTCTGAGCTGGCGTTTTCCGGAAGCTCGCAGTTCAGCATAATGGTGGTGTTGACTGTGCTGGACATGGAGTGCAGCTTCAGTGGCAGTAGGGCACACAAAACGCCGCACAGCAAAACAACCAGCAGAAACTTTATCCAGTTTCGTTTGTAAAAATGTAAAACATCCGAAAAGCGAAAATACGGCTTCATTGGTGTGGGTCCTCCTTATGGTTTGAGTCATCGGCAACACCCGCAAAGCGGAGTACCTTTTCCATAATCATTTTCCAATCAAAATGGTCCATGGCAAACTGACGTTCCTGGGCAGTAATTTCCGGATGCTGCCGACAGTTCAGCACAAATTTGACGACCATATTCATATCTACGGGGGAAGGGTCGTTTGGTACCTGCAGGGCAAAAGCGGAGTTTCCCTTTTCCAGGGAATCCTCACAGGTGTAGATGAAAGGCAGACCCTGCGCGCAGTATTCGCGTGCCTTTAGGGAAGAGCAGGCCTGCAGGCCCCGCCGGTAGCAGCCCAGTGTGGAAACCCCAAGGTCAGCCCTTGCGTATAGGTTTTCCAACTCTTTTCCCGTTTTAAAGCCGGGGCATTCCACATCTTCCTGCAGGCCGTATTTCCTGATTTGCGCACGGAAGTCCGGCATTTCCTTGGGGTCGCCGCCCACCATGATAAACCGAATATGCGGTTTGCGGTGTGGTTCCGCCTTTTTATAGCGATACATCCCTTCCAGAATGCGGTCATATGCCTGCCACCAAAGAGTACCTGCCACTCCAATCAAAACAATTTCGTCCGGGCTGGACTTCAGTGGCACCGGCTTCATGGCATTCACATCAATCCCATTGCTGATATTGATTGCCTTTACACCAAAGAAATGGTCGCTTGGGTTGCCAATCAGGGCAACGGCATCCACAAGCCCTTTCAGTCCCAAGGCGGAAAGACGGTCCTCCGCGGCAAAGGCAAGGACATGGGCTTTGGCGGAAACACGCTTTGTCAGAGGATGCACATGGTCGACGCTGCTGATGTAGTCCGCAATATAGGGGTAATTTGGCAGCTCGATAATAATGCGTCTAGTGCCGTTCCGGCGCGTAATTCTGCAGATTTCCAGAACATCAAAACTGATGCGGTCCAACCTCATGTACAAAACGTCAAAGGAATGCTGCGACAAATACTCTTTTGCAGCATCCGCAAGCTGATGCATCATTCCGCTGCCGCCGGTAAGCTTTTTTATTTGAGTCCCGTTTTCTGTAACAAAGCGGTATTCACAGCCTTTCCAAAGGGAGTAGGTAACATGATACCCCAACTGCTGGAAGGCGTGGACCTGTGAACGTATCTTACGGGTGACGCCGACATAGAGAAGGGCATCTTCCTGAAAAGTTAGATACATGAGTTCCATTTGCTGATCTCCTCGTAAAGCCTTTATCGTTTTCTCTGCAGGGAAAGAACTGCCTGTTGTTTTGGAACCTTAACTGCAGAGTTTCCTGCCCGTTCCTTCGGTGGTGCCGCAGGGGAACAAACTCCTTGTGTAACTAGGGAAGGCAAGTTGGCTGCAGTCAGGCGCCTACTACGACAAAACCAGCCACTTTGCCGCCGACGTCTGCGGAAGCGCTGACAGCGCTGCGTGCTGTGGAAAAGGAGGTCTGTCCATATTTTGCAGTGCAAAGGACGGCCTGCGGGAAGGCGGCAATGCTGTCTGCGTCCGGGTAGTCCGGCTGGGACGGCGCGCAGATAATCACACTGTCATACTGCGTTTCAGCTTCCTTCAGCACGGCGGGAAAACTGCGGGCCAAAAGGTCAGCTGGGTCGTCTTTTCCAGAAGCACCTGCCAGAAGGAACAGACCGTCATGATCCGGAACCGCCTCTGCGGCTTCTGCCAGGGTACTGCGGCCTATCAGAACGTCCCGCAGGTTCTGTGCGGGCTTTACGCCCAAAAGGTCAGCCATCTGTGGGCTGCGCAGGTCAGCGTCCACAGCCAAAACACGGCGTCCGGCTTGGGCCAAAGAAACTGCAAGACCAGCTGCGGTCTGCGGTGCACCGCTGTCCTTTCCGGTGTCCTCTATCAGCAGGCTCCTGGAAGTTTTTGTCTGGTTCAGCAGCACAGTGCGCAGTTCACGGAAAGCATCCGCCTGTTTTCTGCCGTCACCGTGTGGAATCTCACCCAGGCATTTGGCGCCGACCAGTTCGGCAGAACCTTTGCCGCTGCGGATAGAGTGGTTGGAAAGAACACGGATAAGTCCGTAACAGAGGAAGACAATAAAACCAAAGGCAAGGCCCAGAATGCCGGATTTTATCATAGCAGATTTTTTGGAGTGGCTGACGACCAGAACTGCCCTATCGCTGATGAAAGCGGAAAGCTTCGGCGAGGGGAACCGCTGAACTACTTCTTCTCCCAGAATATCGGCGGCAGTGTCGGCAATTTTTGCGGCCATGTCCGCGTTGGTGGTCTGCACGGTCAGCTTTACGGCCGGCGCACTTCTCATCTGTTCACCGGTAATCTTGCTGATTTCGCCCTTTTTCAGGCCAAGACGCTGGGTCGTTTTTTCCACAAGGCTGTTGGAATTGGACTGTACCAGAACGGACTGCACACGGTTGTAGAGAATGCCGGTGTACTGCTCACGAAAATCAGTGGAAGCATTTCCTGGCAGCTGGCAGTTGATAGTCAGGGTGCTGTTGGTGGTATAAGTGTACTTGGCCAGCTTTAGGGGAAGCAATCCACACACAACACCAAACAGAAGGATGACCAGAAGAAATTTGACCCAGTTTCGCTTAAAGAAATGCATGACGTCAGAAAAACTTGCATACAGCTCCATTGTGGGGCCTCCTTATTGTTTAAGATTTATCCGCGGCGCCCGCAAAGCGGAGCACCTTTTCCATAATGATTTTCCAGTCGAAGTGGTCAGCCGCGTACTGCCTTTCCTGCCGGGAGATGTCTGGATTCTGTCGGCAGCGCTCGACAAAGCGGACCACGGCGGCAATGTTTACCGGGGAAGAGTCATTTGGAATTTTCATCGCAAATGCTACATCTTTCGGCAGGGTATCCTCATAAGCATACAGGAAGGGAATGCCGGCGGCACAGTATTCGCGTGATTTCAGGGGTGACAGCCATGTCAGGCCAATCTGATAAACGCCCAGGGAGGAAACCGCCGCGTCACACTGGTTGTAAAGAACGGAAAGTTCCTTCGCGTTTTTATAACCGAGAAAGGCAGAGGAACTGCCGAGGGAAAGTGATTCCGCACGGGCCTTCATGGCTTCAATCGTCTCATTTGCACCGACGATTTCAAAGCAGACTTCCGGGTCCTGCGGTGCTTTTTCCTTTTTATACTGTGCCAATCCTTCCAGCACACGGGAATAGCCGTGCGCAACGGAGGTTCCCGCTACACCCAGCAGGCGAATGGTGCCGTCGGAGCTGCTGACCTGTTTTGGAGCAATTTTGCCGACTGCTACGCCATTGTCAATGGTAATGGCCGGAATTCCCCACAAACGGGAAATCGGTGCGCCGAAAACAGCCAGTGCATCTACATACTGTTTCATATGCGGTACAGTGGTGGCGTGCTGCCAAATTTCCAGCAAATGACCGGCCATTGAGCGCCGGTCTTTTTTCTGCAGGTCCACATGCAGAAAGCGCTTGTACTCACCCCAATAGGGGTAAGTGGCAATCTCAAAAATAACGCGGCAGGCAGGGTTCACATTCTTTGCAGAAGCCGCCGTCTGTAGCGCATAGGGATTTGCCAGAAAGCCTTTAATGTATACGGCATCATAGCGGCCGTCCGCGGCAAATTCACTGATGCACCGGGCAATGGACTGCTGCTGTTCGTGCCAGCGCAGGCCGGAAGGGAAATCCTTCCGCTGTAGCTTGCTGCCGTCCGCACTGCAAAGCAAAACGCTGCTGCCATCTACGCAGGTATAGTGCGCTTCCCAGCCCAGCTGGGCAACGCCCTCTGTCTGTCCGGCGACTTTTTTGAGGATGCCAGCATATTGTTTTGCTTTGCTGACATTGCTTACATATAGAAATTTCATAATGTATTCCCACCATTCAAGGCCGAATAAAATGCATGGTAATTTTTTTCTGCACTGAATTTTTCCGCCCAGATTTTACGGGCATTGCGGCAAAATCCGTCATAGGCTTCCGCGTCCATATTCCGCATTTTCTGCAGAGCGGCCAGCAGTGCCTGCGGTGTAAAGTCCGCCGGCAGGAGGAACCCGTTTTCCCCGTTTTTTACAATTTCATGAGTGCCGCCGACATCGGTGGCGACCACCGGTGTGCCGAAAGAAGCGGCCTCCATAATGGTTACAGGAATTCCCTCACTGGAACTGACATTGACAAACACAGATACCGCATGTTCCCGGTAATAGGCCAGAACTTCCGCGTTCGTTTTCTGCCCGAGGAACTGAACGGTGACATTTGGAGGCAGCTTTTCAGCCTCTGCCTGCAGTTCGTTTTCCAGCGGACCAGAGCCGATGTGCGTCCAGACAACAGGAAAATCGGTCTGCTGCAGCGCGGCAATCAAAAGATGAATCCGCTTAACTGGAACCAGATAGGAACAGGACAGCAGGCGAAAAGGCTCCCGACTGTGCTGCCCAATGCCGTTGTCGTTTGTGCCGAGGTAGGCACAGGCGATTTTTCCGGCGTCCGGGCCTGCCTGTTGCCGCAGGACCACCGCGCCGTCCTCTGAGCAGGGACAGATGCGGTCAAGATGATGGAACAGATAGCGGCGCATGGGCAGGTAGCCGCTTTTTCGCCGTTCCGGGTGAATATCAAACCCATGAGCACGGGAAATTTGACGAACCGTGACGCCCTGTTTCCGCAGTGAGTCGGCAAAACGCACGCCGGCCGCCGCCGCGTCGTACAGCCAGTAGCTGTACAGCACCACTTCGTCACCCGGCCGAACGGAAATTGTTTCTGTCAGTGCCGCGGCAATTTCTACCGCGTTTTTCGCGAAAAACAATAACTCATGCGTGCGCTCTCCGTTTAACTGCCCTTCCTTTGCCAGCAGGGAAATTTCAGCCCGCACATCGGAACGCAGCAGCAGACGCATATAAGCGGATCGGCCAAGGCTGCGGCGCGGCAGCTGCACCAGCTCGCAGCCTTCCGGCAGAGACTTTGTCTGTACCGCACCTTTCTGCGGGCTGCACGGGCAGACCAGAATACGGTCAAAACCGAAAGCCCGCGCCAGCTCGGCGGGGATAAAATCCTCTCCGCTGCCCAACGGAAAAGAAGTCGTCAGCAGAATTAATAGCTTCAAGTGGGATCAGCACCTCCTGCAGAGAAGGGAACAATGCCGCCCCGTGACCGGCGCAGGTGCGCGCCAATTCCGGAAACCAGCAGTGCCGCCAGATAAATGAGGATAAAGTAAAGCAGGTAGGTAATGCTGAATACATTGAAAACCCAGGATAAGGCAAAGTTGCGAGGCACATAAACCAGGTTCTTTATGGCAATTAAGCTAAGGGCAAGAACTGGCCAGGAGCGGGTGAGCATGGTGGCAAAGAAACGGAACGCAACACCAAAGAAACCGCTGACGATGGCAACGCCCGCCATACCGAAAGAAACGTAGGCTTCTGCAACAAAAGAGGTCCCAAAGCCGCCGCCGTTTAGGTACCGGGACGGGTCCGCCATAAAGGTCAGCACATGACCAAAGTTGTAATTGGTCATAACATACGGAATATTCTGAGTGCTCGTTAAGGAAGAAAGGCCCAAAATAGAACTGAGCAGGCCGTTGTTGTGTACAAATTCAGTGCAGGGATAGAACAAAAACTGCCAGGAAGTCTGGTGGTTAAAATAATCCCAATAGTTGACCATCTGTTGAACAACCCGATAAGTCGCTCCCTGTGAATACAGGAAATTAGAAAGGGCAGTGAACAAATTGCGGTGTCCGCTTCCACCTGCGCGCCGTTCTGCTACCATCTCCAGGAAGTATATCATCAATGCGATGACAATGAGGACCGGCACAATGTGTTTTTTCTGGAAAATACGCTGTTCTTTCGGAATGATTCTGTCCCGCAGGAAAAAGTAAATCAAAAGCATCAGCGCTTCGCAGACAAAAGTGTTGCGCCGGCCGGTCATCAGGGAGGAGAGCATATAAATCCCGTAAACAAAAAGCGGCAGCCTCAGCTGGCAGCGGTCCGGCAGCGTGGCCAGAAATACGGCAAAAGACGGCACAAAGAACATGGAAAGCCGGCTGATAACCGACGGCACGCTTCTGTCTAAGTCTTTTGTATAGGAACCGAGGTACCCGTACCGCAGCACAACCAGAATGCTCTGCAGCAGGACATAGAAAAATGCCAGCGAGCTGATAATCAGCATAATGATGCTGATTTGACGAATCAGTGGTGTAAGCTGGCTGCGGTGGAATACAGAGGGGTCATGTTTTTCCAGTGCTTTTTCCCGATGGAAAAACAACGGTGCCGACAGCTTGTACCCGGCGTAGACAAAAAGAAGTGCGAAGGTAACAATCTGCAGCGCCGAAAAGAGATTTTCGTAAGAATTCGCTTCCAAATTATAAAGCAGATAATCGGGGTCCTTTGCCAAGAAAGCAATATAAACACGCCCCAGCAGCAGAATATCAAAGGAAATGACAAAGACCAGCATGGGGAAGTCCCGCCGGATATGGCTGCAGAGGTCCCAAAGAATAGCAACATTTAGAGCGACATTTGCGGCGAAAAGCAGATATACTGCACCAGTTGAGTACGAATTGCCGGACAGCCGCAGCAGATTCGCCAGGATAAGAAGAATACTGCCCGAGCCAAACAGCAGCGTATTGCGCCATGTGCTGCGCGCATTCAGCTGTTCTGCTGTCATGGGTCCACCTCCTGTTTTGTTCAAGTTCAAAATATTATAATTATCTTATTATAGCATGGAATCTTTTCAGTGACAAATTTTTTAAAAATCGGAAGCACAAGATATTTTCAGAACGGTATATGTAAACTGTACCTCTTATTTTTTTATAGACTGTCTATTTTAAACATTCCAGTTTTCCGCTATGATAAGGAAAATCCTGTTCCCACGAAAAGTGCGGGAGACTGAAACAGGCCTGTAGAGAAAGGAAAGTGGTTCCCTGTGAAAAACAAATCCCTGCATCTTGGTGTTATGGCTGCGCTGTTTGGCGCACTCATTTTTGTAGTGACGGCTTATATTCTGCATATTCCAACGCCGGCAACCGGCGGCTATATCCATCTGGGTGACGCTTTCGTCTATTTGGCGGCCAGTATGCTGCCCGCACCGTATGCGGTGGCAGCCGCCGGAATAGGGGAGGCAATGTCGGATGCACTGACGGGCAGCCTAGTGTATGCCCTGCCGACACTGCTGATTAAATCGGCGATGGCGCTGTGCTTTTCCACGGCCGGTGCCAAGCTGCTGACACGGCGCAATGCCCTTGCTACCATTGCGGCTGGCGCCATTTGTGTTGGCGGCTACTACCTGACAGAGGCGTTCCTGATGCACAGCATGGTTTCACCGCTGGTGGAAATTCCGGCAAACTTGGTGCAGGCAGCTGCCAGTGCGGTTATTTATCTGCTGGCGGCACGTGCACTGGACCGTCTGCAGATGAAAAAGAAAGTGGCGGCTTTCGTTCAGTAAACATCATTGTTATCTGACCAAAAGAATGGTATAATATTCTCCATGTTCTTTATGAAACAGCGAATATGGAGTATGAAGACAATATGAAGAAAAAAGACAGAAGAATTCACAGCGATGTGGTGCGGGATTCTCTCAACACGTTTGGAACCAATGCATTTGGTGCGGTGCTGGCACTCATTTCCTCTATTGTAGTGCTTCGCCGGGTGGACCCAACCATAAAAGGTTACTACAATGCGGTGCAGAACTGGGGCGGCGGCTTTTATACCATCATTGGGTTAAGCGTAGCGGCCTCTATTATTTATTTCGTCGCGCGATATAAGATTGAAAATACCTGGAAGCCCATTGTAAAACTGGGAGCAGTCATTTTCGTGGTGATTGCGGTTATTGGCACGGCAATTTTGATTGCACTGCGAAAAAGTTCGTTTTTCAACAAGACACCGTCGCCGTTTTTGGTGGCGATTGTAGTCTATGCGCTGAGTTCCCTGGTGCTGAACCTGTGTACCGGTGTGCTGCGCGGTGAAAATAAGTTTAAGTCCTTTAATATGATTAACCTGCTGCAGCGAATTTTGGCAATGATTTTAGCCCTTTACATTGCATTCCGACCATCGGCAAGCATTTGGATTTGGGGAACCGTAGCCATTTCCTGCGGAATGATTGTATTTGGTCTAGTGTGTATCCGCCGCTGGAACGGTCCGCGGCCTAAGCCTGCACCGGACGATGATTATCCGGTACCGGCTAACTCCATGATTAAGTACAGCCTGAAAGCCCATGTCAGCAACGTCCTGACCTACATCAATACATTCCTCGGTACCTATATTGTACAAGGAAAGTTTGGCATTAAAAACCTTGGCGTCTACTCTACGGCATTTACCATTATGCAGCAGGTGTGGATTCTGCCGGATGCGGTCAGCCAGGTCATTATGAGCCGCATTGCGGCTATGAGTGAGCAGAAAGACAAACTGCACCTAACATTGATATCTACGAAGATGGTTACCTATGTAACAACGGTGGCGGCACTGCTGATTCTGTGGATGGCAAATGTTTTTGTGCCGTGGCTGTTTCCAATGTATACGGGAGCGCTGGCACCGCTGTCATACCTCATTGTCGGCTCCATCTTTATTTCCTATTCCAAGGTGCTGGGCAATTCCATAGCTGCCTACGGTCGGCCGGAGCTTAATATCCTGCCCACTGCGCTGGGTGTCGCTTCCAACTGTGTAGCGTGCCTGATTTTTATTCCGTTGCTTGGCATTAACGGCGTGGCACTGTCCACCTCTATTTCTCTGACGGTGCAGGGGCTTTCCAGTATCGTTATTTTTTGCAGATACTCCCATACACCGTTTGTTCGTCTGCTGGTACCAAGCCGTGAAGAGCTGAATGCTGTAAAACAAATATTCAAACATAAATAATCCGTTGAAATGACAGAACGCTGCTCCGTGTTCCGCACGCTTTCAAAGGTGCGGGATACGGAGCAGTTTCTCATAGCTGTATGTCAGTCAGAATAAGGAATACTTTTTGTTTACTGCGGCTGGCTGTTCGCCGGCTGCAGGCAGAGCTCGGCGGGATTCAGCTGGTTCATTTGAATCGCGCGGTCACGTACATAAATGTACAGTTCTGCACGGGCGCTTTCCACATAAGGCATCAGGAAAGATACGCTCAGGCCCAGCGTTATCAGGCTGGTCAACCCCACCAGTATATACCACCAGAAAAAGGAAAGGTCAAACAGGAAAAGGCGCCCTTTTTCACCGTCTGACAGCATCCAACTGATTTCCCGTGCGCGTTTTCCGGTCAAGCTGGGATTGTCTGCCAGCAGAAAATCTACATAATAATACTGATAGCGCTTTACAATGCCCGGAACGATAAACAATAGGCTCCACAAAAAAATAAAAAGATTGGTCGTGAAAAGAACGCCGACGGTGTTCCCCCAGCTCTGCTGAAAGCCGCTGAACAGAGTGGAGAAGTGGGTGTCACCAAAGCGTTTGTGCAGGTAGTAGCGGCTGGCACCTACCATCATAGCTGCGCCGATAAAAATGGCGACCAGCAGTGTCAGCAGGGCCAGAATGGAAGAAATCGTTGGGAAGAAGCCGAAGCTGTGGTGCCATGAAAAGTCAGCCCCACTCCATTCATTCCGCAAGAAAAGGCCGTCTTGGAAGTCGTGCAGCTTTTTAACTAGATGCTGAAAAGAGCTGTATATGGAAAAAATACCGCCGCTCAGCAGCGTTGCCACCAACGAAACAGCAAAGCTTACCCAGTAACAGTTGTGTAGGGAAATTTTTGCGTTGTCCTTCAGAATGGAACGTTGCCAGTTCATAATGATTTCTCCTTTCGTGTGGGAAAACTGTAAAAAGGAACAATGCTCTTTTATATTTTATTATTCTATATATTCTATATGAAACAAATGGAAAATATAGAAAAAATAAGGGAATACAGAGAAAAACCGTACAGGGAAACAGTTCCCCGTACGGCCTTTTTGTAAAACCGATTAGTCGGCGTATTTGTCGTTCTTGTTGTTCCAGGAATACATCTTGCGCAGCTCGGAACCAACTTTCTCCAGCTGATGTTCTGCGCTCATCTTGCGGCATGCGTTGAAGTGGCAGCGGCCGTTCTTGTTTTCGGCAATCCACTTGGAAGCAAATGTACCATCCTGGATTTCATTGAGGACCTGTTTCATGGAAGCTTTCACTTCAGGGGTGATGATGCGTTTGCCAGTCTCATAATCGCCATATTCAGCGGTGTCAGAGATGGAGTAGCGCATGAAGCTGAAGCCGCCTGTATAAATCAGGTCAACAATCAATTTCATTTCATGAATGCACTCGAAGTAAGCATTCTCCGGCGGATAACCAGCCTCTACCAGAGTTTCAAAGCCGGCCTTCATCAGGGCAGTTACACCGCCGCAAAGGACAGCCTGCTCGCCGAACAGGTCTGTTTCGGTTTCAATTTTAAAGGTTGTTTCCATCAGAGCAGCGCGTGCGGCGCCCAGTGCTGCGCCGTAAGCCAGCGCGATGTCTTGGCAGTGACCGGAAGCGTCCTGATAGACGGCAATCAGTGCCGGGGTGCCCTTGCCTTCGACGAACTCACTGCGCACAGTGTGACCCGGAGCCTTCGGGGCAATCATAAAGACATCTACATCCTTCGGCGGAACGATTTGGCCGTAATGAATGTTAAAGCCATGTGCGAAGGCAAGTGCCTTGCCAGAGGTCAGATACGGTGCAATGTCGTCCTTATAAATCTGAGACTGTTTCTCATCCGGGGCCAGAACCATAATAATGTCAGCAGCCTTTGTAGCTTCTGCAGTGGTCATAACCTTGAATCCCATGTCTTTTTCCACATGTCCCCAGCGCTTGCTGCCCTTATACAGACCAACAATGACGTTGACACCGCTGTCGCGCAGGTTAAGCGCGTGTGCATGGCCTTGGCTACCGAAGCCAATGACGGCCACAGTCTTTCCTTTCAGTACGTTGATGTCGCAGTCTGCGTCGTAATAGATCTTTGGCATTATTCTGTTCCTCCTTATCTTACTGTTGTAAGAAAATGTAGTATATAACGGAACTCCTGGAGCACTTAAACCAAGACTTGCCCCCGTCAGAGCTGGGTGCTCCCCCTCAGCTTGAGAAGCTCTGGAAAGAGTTGGGTTGACAAAAGGAATGATTTATTTGCTGCCTTTTTCAACGGCAATGGCACCGGCCCGTACGACTTCTTTAAAGCCGAAGGGCCGCAATAGGGCCAGCAGGGTAGCGGTGCGTTCGTCTGTATCGCAAAACTCCAGTGTCAGCGTTGTGGTGGTTACGTCCACAATGCGTGCCTGCATAAGCTCCGCAATCTTCATGACGTCGCCGCGGTCCGGGGTACGGCAGTTTACCTTTACTAAGGAAAGCTCCCGTGAAATGAAATGGCCGGGTTCCAGCACGCGTACCTTAATGACCTGAATCAGCTTATTTAGCTGCTTTTCTACCTGCTCAACCATGTGCTCGTCACCGTTCACCACAATGGTCATGCGGGAAACGGCAGGGTCCTCTGTCACACCGACTGCAAGAGAGTCGATGTTGAAGCCGCGCCGGGAAAAAAGCCCTGCCACTTTGGAAAGGGTGCCCGGCTGGTTTTCCACCAAAACAGAAAGCGTATGTTTCATTGTTTCCGCCCTCCCTAAATGCTGGGTGTGGAGGGGTCTACCCTGCACACCAGAATGTAAGGCGCGTCACAGGAAAGCATTTGTGCAGCCTGCGCTTTGGCCTCAGCATTGCTGCTGGCCAGAGAAGCGCGGATACCGTAGCTTTCTGCAAGTTTGACAAAATCGGGCACACCGCCTTCCAGCACAGTGCCAATATGATGTCCGCCATACAGCCTGTCCTGAAATTCTTTTACCATGCCGAGCATACCGTTCTGCATGATAATGATTTTAATATTTATACCGGTTTGTATCAGCGTACCCAGTTCACACATGGACATTTGGAAGGAGCCGTCGCCGCACACCGCCACAACCTGCCGGTGGGGCTTGGCCATTTTGGAACCGACAGCGGCCGGAATGGCATACCCCATGGTGCCGAGGCCGCCGCTGGTTAAAAAGCGGCCCTCTTTCACGTTGAAGTTGCGTGCCGCCCAGATTTGGTTTTGGCCAACATCGGCAACCAGAATCGCTTTTTCTTCCATCATCGCGGATAAGTCACGGATAAACACACGGGGCTCAACAAAGTCATCCCGCGGTTCACCGCGCGGCGGAAACTGCTTTTTGTAGTCCACCACTTTTTGCTTCCACGCTTCCGGAACTGTGTCGGTTACCTGTTCGGTCAAACTTTTGAGAACCTGCCGGACATCGCCGACAATGGGAACATCCACCGGCATATTTTTTCCGATTTCCGCCGGGTCAATATCAATATGAATAATTTTTGCCTGTTCTGCAATTTGCTTCGGAGCGGAAACCGCGCGGTCGCCCACACGGGCACCGCACAGAATCACCAGGTCGGCCTGCTGCATGGTCAGGTTGGCGTTTTCCCGTCCGTGCATTCCAATCATGCCGAGGTACAGGTCACTGTCCATCGGCATCACGCCGATTCCCATCATAGTGGCGCATACCGGAATTCCGCTTTTGCGGGCGAAGGCAATCATCTCATCACGGGCATTCGCCGACACCACGCCTCCGCCGCAGCAGATAATGGGACGTTCCGCATCGGCAATGGCTTTCAGTGCTTTTTTTACCTGCAGGGCGTGGCCCTGCGTGCTCGGTTTATAGCCGCGGATAATGGCTTTCTCAGGATAGTGCCACTCGGACACTTCCTGATTTTGTATATCGGTAGGTACATCAATGAGCACCGGACCAGGCCGGCCGGTGGAGGCAATATGGAACGCCTCCTTAAAAATGCGCGGCAGCTCGGCGGCATCTTTCACAAGGTAGCTATGCTTGGCGAAGCTTTCACATGCGCCTGTAATATCTGCTTCCTGAAACACGTCACGGCCCAGCAGCCAGGAGTTGACCTGTCCCGTAATGACCACCAGCGGAACAGAGTCCATGTAAGCAGTGGCAATGCCGGTGATGAGGTTTGTTGCACCGGGGCCGGAGGTTGCTACGCATACGCCTGTTTTTCCGCAGGAGCGTGCATAGCCGCTGGCCATATGAGCGGCGTCCTGTTCTTCCCGTACTAAAACATGGCGGAGGGAAGACGAACCGAGACAGTCATAAAATGGACAGATTGCCGCACCCGGATAACCGAAAACCACGTGGATGTTTTCTTTCTCCAGGCACCGTACCATGATTTCTGCACCGCTGGCCACTGCAAACACCCCCTTGTGCTGCATTGTCATACATGTACATTCCGTGTGCATCAACTGATGATGTTTGAAACTGATTATATTATGAAAAAATCAAAACGTCAATATCCTTTTGCAATTTAGTGACATAAAACCATAAAATTTTTGCAGGCCATACACAAAATGCCTGCAAAAATAGGCGCATTCAGCACAGAATGTCCATTTGATTCATAACAAGGCCGGTAATCAGCTTGGGATAAAAGTAAGTGGATTTCTGTGGCATCTTTTCACCGGCGGCCGCTACGTCGCGGATTTCAGTGACGCGCGTGGGGTTCATCAGGAAGGCACACTGGCTTTCGCCCTTCTGTACGCTGGAAATCGCTTCGTCCATATCGCGGGTGTAGGAAAGGTTGATTTGCTTTGCCATGTTTTCCTTGTCAATGCCCAGTACTTTCTGCAGAATCAGGGTATGCAGAACGCTGACGTCCAACCCGCGGCTGGCAGCGGATTTGTCTGGCAGGGCTGCGTCCATATCGGCAAGGTCCTTGAGGACCAGCAGGTCCCATTCATCGCCGCCGCAGTAGCAGGCGAAGGCTTTCTGACCGGAAGCGTAACAGTCGGCGAGCTTTTCGGAGATTGCCTGTACGCCGGGGATATGTACAATTTGGAACTGGTCGCGACAGCCGTCCAGCAGTGCTTCCCGATTGAAGCCGGGAAGTCCATGGATGAGGCGGTGTGTCGGAAATACGACCAGACCGGGGTCTTCCATATCCGCAAGCATCATCATGCAGTAGTCCGGTTCATTGGAAATGACACCTTGGTCGCGGCACCAGTTGCGGAAATTCAGGGCAGTTTCATAGCGGTGGTGGCCGTCGGCAATATACAGGCGGCGCCTTTCAAAATCCGCACAGATAGCGGAAATGGCGACCGGGTCATTTACCAGCCACAGGCGGTGTGTGACAGTGCCGTCCGAAAATTCATAGCGGGGCGTGTCGCGGCTCAGGGCATCCAGCCGGGCGCGGGTAGTATGCTGCGGGTCCATATACAGGGAATAAATCTGGCTGAAGTTGCAGTAAGTGGTCTGCATGAGGTGGAAACGGTCTTCTTTTGCCTTGCTGAGGGTTTCCTCGTGCGGCAGAATGACACCGCGCTCAAAAGGTTCCAGCTTTACGCGACAGATGACACCCTTAATGCGGTAGGTCTTTTCACTAGCTTTAAATTCTTCCTCATAAATATAAAGGCCGGGCTGCGTATCTTCCTGCAGAATGCCGCCGGCCTCCCAGTTTTTCAGCAGAGCGCCGGCCGCGGCATAAGGATTTTCGCCGCGGGGCAGTTCCAGCCGGATGATGTTGTACGGGCTTTCGGCAAGAAACGAGCTGTGCTGCTCTTCGCTGATGATATCATAGGGCGGGCAGGTGAGCTTTGCGATGTCGCCGGCTTTTTGGGTATAGCGCAGCGCACGGAACGGTTTGACAACGGCCATAAGAATATACCTCCTCTAAATATAAGACACTGAAAAGAAACACAGCCTGCGGCAGCCGCCGGTAGGGGACGTCTTTGGCGGGTTTGTATCATTGTAACCGCAAAGGTGCAGTTTCGTCAAGCAAAGTGATAAAATTTGCAGGACTTTATAAATTTTAATGCACTTTTCATGCCTATACCTGCCGCCTATCCCAAAGAAACCCTGCGTAAAAAGGACTGCCGCATCCGCCGTAAACTTCACACAAAGTTCAGAAACCAAAGATATACTAAACAGATACTGCAAAAATGACAGCAGAATGCCCGCCGGCAGGCGTGCAGAACAACAGCAAAAGGAGTTGGGAACAGATGATCGAAGTCAGCCACCTCACTAAACGGTACGGCCGGAACACAGCTTTGTCGGACATGAGCTTTACGGTGGAGGGCAGCGGCGTTGTGGGGTTCCTGGGGCCGAACGGCGCCGGAAAGTCCACCACAATGAATATTTTAACAGGCTACCTTTCGGCCACCAGCGGTACCGTTTCCATAGAGGGACATGATGTGCTGGACGATGCCGATGCGGCGAAAAGCTGCATTGGGTATCTGCCAGAACTGCCCCCGCTGTATATGGATATGACCGTGGAGGAATATCTGGACTTTATTTACGACCTAAAAAAAGTAAAGCGGTCCAAAAAAGAGCATATCGGAAAAATATGCCGACTAACGGGCATTGACCATGTTTATACGCGCCTGATTGGCAACCTGAGCAAGGGCTACCGCCAGCGTGTTGGGCTGGCACAGGCACTGCTGGGCGACCCGCCGGTGCTGATTTTGGACGAACCCACCGTTGGACTGGACCCCAAACAGATTATTGAAATACGCAATTTAGTTAAAACTTTGGGGAAAAGCCACACCGTGATTCTTTCGTCCCACATTCTGCAGGAAGTGGAGGCTACCTGCGGACGCATTCTCATTATTAACAACGGCCGTCTGGCAGCAGACGGCACACAGGAAGAACTGGCCAAAAGCGTGGAGCCGCAGCGGCTGATGACCGAGATAGAAGCGCCCGAAAAAGAAGCGAAAAAAGCGCTGCAGGCGCTGCCGCATGTGGAAACCGTGCGGGCGGAAGGGGAAAGCGAACCCGGTGTACAGAAATACTCACTGGATGAAAGCGATGATGTCCGCCGCGAGGTGTTTCAGCTGTGCTGTGACAAACACTGGCCAATGCTGGCCATGTCGCCGCGGCGCAATACCCTGGAGGATATCTTCCTGCGGGTAACGTCCGGTGCGGACAAGCAGGCCGAAAAAGAGGACGCAGACCACAGTCGCCGCATGCGTGCGGCTGCAGCCGATGTTGTGGACTGCAGGGTACCCGAAACAAACGACGAACTTTCCCGCAAAGAAGAAAAGGCCGCGGAAAAAGCGGACGATGCAGATACCCGGAAGGGGGAGAATTGAGATGGGCGCAGTAACCAAAAAAGAACTGAAACAATATTTCCATTCTCCGGTTGCATATGTCTGCCTGGGAGTCATTTTGGCGCTGTTCGGCTTTTTCTACACGCAGGTGTTCCTTTCCGGCAGCTCTGCCAATATTTCGTATGTATACGGCAATATGTTCATCTGGTGTATGCTGATTATCCCGATTTTGACTATGCGGACCTTCAGTGAAGAGCGCCGCACGAAAACAGACCAGGCGCTGCTGACTGCACCGGTCAGTACCATGGGCATTGTCATGGGCAAGTTTGTCGGGGCATTTTTCATCTTTTTCCTGGCAATGACATTGTCACTCATTCCAGCAGTAGTGCTGACCTTTTCCGGTTCACCGAACTGGGCCATGATTTTCGGCGAATACATAGGGGCACTGCTGTATGGGGCGGCTATGACGGCAATCGGCATTTTCATTTCGTCTTTGACAGAAAACCCCATTATTGCGGCAATCGGCAGCCTGGGAATTGCAGTTCTGCTGATGGTCATTGATTCCGTGGCCAGCGCGGTGAACAATACGGCTTTTTCCGCCGTCGTTTCGTGGATTTCTTTTTCCAGCCGGTATAAACAGTTTACGTCCGGCATATTTGACATCAGCGCAGTGGTGTTCTTTGTTTCTGTGACAGCGGCGCTGCTGTTTCTGACCGCCCGGCGGCTTGAGAGCCGCCGCTGGAACTGAGGGGAGGCACACAGCAGATGAAAGAAGAAAAACAGAACAAACCTGTTGAGCTGAAAAAATCAGTGTATGTGAAGGATAAAGAAAAGCAGACGGCGGAACAGGCAAAGGAAAACAAGCGCCGCACCGCAAAAGAAGAGAAAAAGGAACAGAAGAAGAACCGTGTCCCGCTGCGGCAGCAAATGCGTTCCCAGCGGTTCCGGCACGGCACAGTGGCCAGCGCCATTACGGCGCTGGGGCTGGTAGTGCTGGTTCTTATAAATGTCTTGATGTCATCGCTGAGCAGCCGTTATCCCAGCATGAATATTGACCTGTCCACCGGTAGTGTCAATTCCCTGAGTACCAGCGTGAAAAAAGTGGTGGACGGCGTGCAGCAGGACACCAAACTCATTATTCTTGGTACGGAGGAACAGGTCAAGAATAACGAGATTCTCTCTTCCTACAATATTAAGTACAGCCAGGTAGGGGTTATCGCGGGCAAGATGGCCGAGCGCAACCATAAAATTTCGGTTACCTACAAGGATTTGGACAAGGACCCCACGTTTGTGAACCAGTTCACCAGCGAGCAGATTACCTCCGGCGATGTGGTAGTGCAGACAGCGAAACGTTCCTATGTTGTCAAGCTAACGGATATGTTTGATATTCAAAGTGACAGCACCAGCGGTGCCCAGCAGGTGTACACACAGGTGGGTGACGCGCTGGCCGCTGGTCTCAGCAATGCAGGCGCCGAAACACTGCCAATCGTTGCGTTTGCAACCGGCCATGAGGAACAGCTGGATACTACAGCGGTTAAGAAGGTCTGCACCAGCAACAACTTCCAGACAAAGGAATTCAACCTTTTGACGGACAAAATTCCGGACAGCGCCCGCCTTATCTTTATCGGTGCGCCGAAAACGGACTATACCGATGCGGAAATCGAAAAGCTGGACGCGTTCCTGTCCTCTTCCAGCAGCACCAGTGACCGAGGTCTGCTGTTGACAACCAACGTTATAGACCCAACACAGATGCCAAAGCTGGCTTCTTTCCTCAAAGAATGGGGCATTACCCTGCAGCACCGCGTGGTAATGGAATCAGACGACAGCAAGTATGTCATGGAACAACCGTCTTATCTGTTGGCGGAGGCCCAGACCGGCGTCACGCTGAATAAGGCGAACACTACTTACAATGACCTTCTAATGCCAATTTCGCAGAGCATGACGCTTTCTGAGGTGAGCGGTGTCACCACCAGTGCGCTGGTTAAGTCCGGCAGCACTTCCTATTCGGTGGGTACGTCGGATACCAGTGCTTCTGCTTCCGGCAAAACACAGGAAGCCTCGGTCCTCGCCGCCGCTGCACAGAAGAATTTAACAGTGAAAGGCAAAAAGGTCAATGCCAATGTCGCCGTATGCGGCAGCTCCGCTTTCTTTGCCGATGGCATTATCAACACGAATACCTATTCAAACGGAAACTGGTGCGCGGACCTTGCCCGGTATCTGACCGGAACAAACGGCACCGGCGCGGTAACGGTTACACCGGTGCAGACCAATGCGATGGACATTAAGCTGTCCAGTGCTTCCAGCCTGCTGCTTGGCTTTGGCGTCTTTACTGTTATCATTCCGGTCTGCCTGTTTGTGGCGGGAATCGTGGTGTATCGTAAAAGGAGGAAACTGTAATGAGGCACCCCAAGCGTGTACTGATTGTTCTGCTGATTTGTGTGGCAGGGCTTGCCGGAGCACTGGCATGGCTGCATTTTTCACCTTCCAGCAGCAGCTCCTCCTCCGATTCTTCGGACAACACAGCTACGCTTTACAGTTACAAGGACAGTGACCTTGTCAGCATGTCCGTAAAGAATACGGCGGGCGGCTACACCATTGTTCCGGATAAAGAGGCCACCGCAAAAGCAGCTAGCTCCGCGGCGGCAGCTCCTTCCGGCAGCAGCACTTCTTCCACAGCCTCTTCCAAGGTCGTTTTCCGCATTCAGGAGCTGAGCGGTATGTCTACAACTGCCGATACTATCAGCACAGCGGCACAGGACGGCTACAGCCTGACCGCGGTGAAGAACCTCGGTGCATCCAGCGGTTCCTTGGCGGACTATGGCCTAAAAAATCCGACAGCGACAATTACCAGCACATTTAAGGACGGCAAAAAAATCACCTTGCTGGTCGGCAGCGCAACACCGCTGGACTCCTCGGCACACTATGTCATGCTGCAGGGGAAAGACACCGTCTATACGGCGGGCATTGCGGATGAGCTGTTGCAGGGGCTTCCAGCTTACCTTTCCAAACAGGTGACCAGCGTTTCCCTGCCTTCCGCTTCCTCTGATACTTCTTCAGACACGGCGGACATGAGTGCGGCATTCCAAAAAATTGATGTGACCAACCAGAACGGCGCGTTCCATCTGGTTCGTTCCGGCAGTGGGTGGCAGGTAAACGGCTGCCCGGCGGACAGCGGCAAAGTGGAAATCCTCGCCAATGCCGCAGCTGCGGTCAGCGCTTCCAGCGCGGAGGCGCTGGACCCAACTGCCGCGCAGCTGAAGACTTACGGACTGGATAAGCCAATTTCACAACTTGCCTATACGTCCACTTCCGGAAGCGGGACACTGCTGGTCGGTGCGGAAAAGACCAGCGGAACCTATTATGTTATGATGAAGGGCGGCCGTGTGGTTTATCTGGTGGAAAGCAGCAACCTGACGTGGCTGACACAAAAGGCTTTTGACCTGCAGCGTACTACGGTTTTGGAAAACGAGCGGAACGATTTGGCCGGCGTTACGCTGAAAGGCGGCAGCGCGGTTTACAGTATGGTTATTTCCCGCACGAAGAACGAAAGCTCCTCCACGGAGGACGTTCCTTCCTATACCTATTCTACCGTGTGCAACGGCAAAAAGGTGAAAACGGAAAGCACTTACAGCAGCTTCTTTGATAAAGCGGCCGCGCTGAAAGTGCTGGAGGCCAGCAGTGCGAAGCCTTCCGGTACACCGGCGTGGATGCTGACGGTCAGCGGCTTTGACACGAAGGTACACCATACCTATGCGTTCTACGCTTCCGGCAGCCGGCGGTATCTGGTTACAGCGGATGGTGTGACGCTGGGACTGGCAAACAGCACGGATGTAGATGCGGTGGTTACGGCCGCAAAGGCAGTCCAGTAAAATATCCAAACAAAAAAATACCGCGGAACCTTTTCCAGTGAGGAAAGGCTCTGCGGTATTTTCGTATAGGGACAAAAATGTATTTAAGATTTTGCTTCCGCAGAAGAACAGGAAACGGCGAGTGCTGCATCCTTTCGTTTTGCGAAGTGAGCACTTTTGAGAAAAGCCAGCAAGAACATACCGGCAGCGCTGCCAATGCCCAGCGCCAGCAAGAACTGTGGTGCCCCCTGCATCAGTGGCACCACAAAGATGCCGCCGTATGGCGCAGAAAGGCGGCAGCGGAACAGCATACACAGTGCGCCTGCCAGTGCCGAGCCCGCCATACAAGAGGGCAGTACCCGCAGCGGGTCCGCCGCCGCGAAGGGAATAGCCCCTTCTGTAAGGAAACAGGCACCGGTCAAATAGGAAGAAAGGCGTAGCTGCTGCTCTTTTTTCGTAAAGAGACGGGGGAAGAAAGTGGTGCACAGCCCCATCATCAGCGGCGGTACCATGCCGCCGGCCATAACGGCTGCCATAATACTGCTGGGGGCGGCACTTCCGTTGGAGATAAGTGCCGCCGTGCCAAATAAATAAGCGGCTTTGTTGATAGGACCGCCTAAGTCTGCCGCCATCATGCAGGCCAGCAGAGCGCCTACCCATATATCCACCGAGGGGTTTGTGCTGAGGTTCAGTTCTGCTAAAAATCCACTGGCCCACAGATTCAGCTGCGAACACATCGGGTCCAGTACCAGCAGACAAACAAGCCCAATCCCCAGCGTACCGAGCAGCGGGTAAAGAAGCATCGGCCATACGACCGTACTGACGGTATCGGAAAGATGAGAACTTAGTTTTTTTAGCCCCAGTACCATCAGCCCGCCGACGAACCCGGCGGCGATGACACCGACAAATCCAGAACTGGTAATGGCAAGGCCGCTGGTTTGGCTGCTGACCAGCCGGCCGTCCTGCCAGCAGTATCCGAAGGCGGCCAGATACCCGCCAACCAGCCCCGGCATCAGCCCCGGCCGGTCGGCAATGCCGATTGCGGTAAAGGCCGAAAGGACGGGCAGCATCAGGGAAAGCGAAATCTGTCCCAAAAGCCGGAACAGGGGACCTACGGCGGAATGGCTGCCAATGCCGCTGTATCCGGCGGCGCCGGGTGTAAAAACGCTGTCCAGCAGGAAAGAGAGTGCCATTAAAACACCGCCGCAGAAAACAAAGGGCAGCATATGCGACACACCGCTCATCAGGGCACTATAAAGCCAGTGCCCAATGTGATGGTGGGGCGAGGGCAGTGAAGCGGATGCGGCATCGTCCGGGTGGTAAACCGGAGCCTTGCCTTTGGAGGCCAGTGCCAACAGCTGTTTTGGCCGGTGAATACCATCCGAAACCGGAACCCGCAGCAGAGGCTTTCCAGCGAAGCGGGTGAGATTTAGGGCGCGGTCGGCGGCAACAATGACACCGCGGCAGCCGGCGATTTCCGCTTCCGTCAGTTTACTTTCCACACCGCACGCACCGTGCGTTTCCACTTTTAGGGAAATACCCATCTTATCCGCAGTGGCACAAAGTTTGCGCTTGGCCATATAGGTATGGGCTACGCCCAGTGGACAGGCGGTTACAGCGACAACCGTATAACTGCCGCTATGCTTTGTTTCGGCGGACCGCTGCTCATCGGCCGTTTCCGCAAGGTCCAGTGTATGGCAGAATGCGGCATAGTCCGGTGCGGCCAGCAGGCTCTGTACAAGGGACTTGTCCATCAAAAGCTGCGCCAAACGGCTTAAAAGCTGCATATGCGCACTGCCGTCCGGTGCGGCAATCAGGAAAAAAAGGTATACGGGTTTTTGGTCCAGTGCATCAAAAGGACAGCCTTCTTTTACACGCATGACCGCCAGAGCGGGATGCAGAACTGCCGCACAGCGGCCGTGCGGAATGGCCAGCCCCTCACAGCCGGTGGAAACCGAAGATTCCCGCTCCAATACATTTTCACGAAAAGCTTTTTCATCAGCAATGCAGCCGGTATGCTCCATCAGCCGCAGCAGGTGTTCCAGCGCAGCCCGCTTTGTGCTTACATGGGCTTCCAGGTCACAGGCAGCCGGGCTCAGCAGGTCTTGTATGCGCATGGTATAACTCCTCCTTTTTCTGCTGTTTCTTTAGCAGAATAGAATTAAATTCAGCATAACATGATTTTTCATGAAGGTCAAATTTTTGCGAAATTGCATTTTTAATGAGAACATGGTAAACTCAAAGCATAAATATACAAAATGGGAAGAGTCGATTTCCAGCCGATAAGGGGAAACTGTTTCTTTCCTGAAAAAAGCAGGGGGCAGGCAGTATGGCACAGTTATGGGGCGGCAGATTTACCCGCCAAACAGACAAGCTCGCTTATGCGTTCAACGCATCTTTTTCTTTTGACCGGCGGCTGCTGCCGCAGGACATTCAAGGAAGCTGCGCACACGCCAAAATGCTGGAGAAGCAGGGCATCCTGACACAGCAGGAGTGCACCGACATCCTGCGGGGACTGCAAAGCATTCTGGCCGATGCGGAAAACAGCACGCTACCTATGACCGACGAGTATGAGGACGTGCACAGCTTTGTGGAGGCGAACCTCATTGCGCGTATCGGTGACACCGGCAAAAAACTGCACACCGGCCGCAGCCGCAACGACCAGGTTGCACTGGATATGAAGCTGTATGTGCGCGACGAAATCGGCAATATTGACAGCGAACTAAAAGAATTGCTGGAAACGCTTTTAAAGCTGATGAAAGAAAATGCCGATACCTTTATGCCTGGCTTTACGCATCTGCAAAAGGCACAGCCGACCACGCTGGCCCACCACATGGGCGCCTACTTCGAGATGTTCCGCCGCGACCGCGGCCGTCTGTCGGATGTGAAAAAGCGGCTGAACCTGTGCCCGCTGGGTGCCGGTGCGCTGGCAGGGACTACCTACCCGCTGGACCGTGCCTACACGGCCGAACTGCTGGCCTTTGACGGCCCAACCCGCAACAGCATGGATTCCGTTTCAGACCGGGATTATCTGCTGGAATTTCTTTCGGCGCTGTCCATGGTCATGATGCACCTGAGCCGCTTTTGCGAGGAAGTCATTTTGTGGAACTCCAACGAGTACCGCTTCGTCGAGATTGACGACCGTTACAGTACCGGCAGCAGCATCATGCCGCAGAAGAAAAATCCGGATATTGCGGAACTGGTACGAGGCAAGACAGGGCGGGTGTACGGGGCCTTATCCGCACTGATGACGACCATGAAGGGCATTCCGCTGGCATACGACAAAGATATGCAGGAAGACAAGGAACTGACGTTTGACGCGGCTGATACCGTAAAGGGATGCGTGCGTCTGTTTGCGGATATGCTGCGCACCATGCATTTTAACAAGGAACGCATGGCGGACAGCGCCCGTCACGGCTTTACCAACGCAACCGACGCGGCGGACTATCTGGTCAAGCATGGTGTGCCGTTTCGTGACGCGCACAGCATGGTGGGCAAACTGGTCCTATACGGCATTCAGCACCAAAAGGCGCTGGACGACTTTACACTAGAGGAGTTTCAAGCCGTCAGCCCCGTTTTTCAGGATGACATTTACGATGCAATCAGCCTGACAACCTGTGTGGAGAAACGCAACACCGCAGGTGCCCCCGGGCAGAAAGCAATGGCAGAAGAAATCGCCGAAGCGGAAAGCTACCTACAGGCAAATTGATTTTCTATATTGTATTTACGGATAAAAGAAACCGCTGGCCCATGTGAAATGCGTGGGCGGCGGCTTTTTGTCTATGAAAGCGATTCAATACTTTTGGGGGATTCGGCCGTATCCAGAAGAGTTAGAATATCCGGAAACAGACCGAGGCTGCGCCGCAGGATTCCATTCATGTAGGCAATGGCAACGCCGTAATTTGTAATAGGAACGCCTTGGTCAGCGGCGCATTTCATACGGTATCTTACTTCCCGCGCATTCAGCATACAGCCGCCGCAGTGCAGCACCAACGCGTAGGGGGAAAGGTCCTCCGGAAAAGTGGTGCCGGAACTGGTAACAATTTTTATCTCTTTGCCAGTGAATTTTTCCAACCAGCGCGGCAGCTTCACCGTGCCGATATCATTGCACTGACGGTGATGTGTGCAGCCCTCTGAGATAAGCACGGTATCGCCGTCCTGCAGGCGGCTGATGGCGGAAGCACCCTGTACGGCAATTTTCAAGAAGCCTTTGTACCGTGCCATTAGAATGGAAAAAGAGGTCAGCGGAATGTCCTGCGGCACAGCCGCTGCGACCGCGTGGAAAGCCTGGCTGTCCGTGATGACCACAGCCGGTTTTTGGGAAAGCGACTGCAGTGCCTGTGACAGGGAATTCTCTTTAACGACAACATTGATGGCGTCCGATTCCAGCACATCACGAATCATCTGCTGCTGGGGCAGAATCATGCGGCCTTTGGGTGCGGCAGAGTCAATGGGCGTTACCAGCACCGCAATATCGCCGGGGTGCAGCAGGTCGCCGATCAGCCGGTGCGTCAGGTCTTCGGTATGTGTCAGGTGACCGATGCGCTCTTTTAGGCTGTAAATGCCCTCTTTGGTTACGGCGCTGACATACATGGCGTTCGCTGAAAGCGACGGGCGGTGTGTCAGCAGGTCACATTTATTGTAAGCAATGATATACGGAATTTCTTTTTTACGGAAAATCTGAATCAGCTGTTTTTCGCAGTCCGCCATGCCCGCCGCAGCATCTGTTACCAGTACGGCAACGTCCGATTTGTTCAGTACCTGCTTGGTTTTGCGCACACGCTGTTCCCCCAGCAGGCCTTCATCGTCAAAACCGGGGGTGTCAATAATCATAACTGGACCGAGCGGCAGCAGTTCCATGGATTTGTAAACCGGGTCCGTTGTCGTGCCTTTTGTGTCCGAAACGACCGCGAGGTCCTGGTCCGTCACCGCGTTTACCAGACTGGATTTTCCGGCGTTGCGCCGTCCGAAAAAGCCGATATGTACGCGTTCCCCGGACGGGGTGCCATTCAGCCCCATAACTGTCACTCCTTATTTTTGCAAAATAAAACTGTACACAAAAATACCCGCAGGCAAAACCAAAAGGCAGCTTTGCCAAGCGGGTCCTTGTTTGGAGCTACTGGGCGGACTCGAACCGCCGACCTGCTGATTACGAATCAGCTGCTCTACCAACTGAGCCACAGTAGCGGATAAAATCCTGTTCCGAACTTTCTTATTATATCGTAGAAATAAAGTTTCGTCAAGCATTTCCCGTATGTGCAGCGCTGTGCTTTTTTCGTGCGGATGGGTGCTTAAGCGAGATATTCTTCCAAACAGAGATTTTTCCGCTGTATTTCTTCCGCGGTGGGAACACCCACATAGCGGTAGTGCCACGGTTCAAAGATAATACCTGTTATCTGTTCCTTTCCTTTGGGGTAGCGCAGAATAAAGCCGTATGATGCAGCATTCTTTACGAGCCAGCGGCTTTCCGGTGTGCCGGCGAATGTTTCATCCAGCAGCTGATTGGAAATGCTGCCGAGGTCCACCGCCAGCCCGAGGTTGTGTTCACTGGTGCCGGGAGGTGCCACCACCGCTGCCGCGGCGGCAACAGCGGCACCGCTCTGCAGGCCGTTGCTCTGTTTGCTGCGGATTTCGTCATGATACAGCGTTGTCTGTAGGCTGATGCTGCGCCAGCCGGAACAGGCCATCAGGTGATTTCCCTCGGTGTTGCAGGCGGAAATCATTTTTTGCAGTGCACCGGACGCGCGTGCGTCAAAACGGACATTTCCCACAGCGGATGTTTTCACGGAGAAATTTGCCGGCAAGGGGTGCGAAGCATTGACCAGCCGCAGCTGCCACGACTGCCGGTCAACTGTGGGTGCGGATGACGCGGCCGAGGAGACCGGCGCGGGCGAAACGGGTGACACCGCCGCTGCGGCAGCGGAAACCGAAGAGGAAGCTGCCTGCAGGCGGGGGTGCGTGATTCCCCAGGTACATAGGGCGGCCGCGCACAGGACTGCGACACTAATCAAAAAAACAGCCTCCCGACGGCCTTTGTGCGGTGTGGGTGCATAACGATACATATCCTTCCTCCTTAATATGCCTGTCCATATTTTTGGGCGAATCTTTATTTCTGCGGCAAAGTTCTATCTTTCTCACTGCTGTCATACCGTATAATAAATGATTATGAACGGACGGGAGGGCATGACAGTGACTATTTCATTTCACGGGAAAAAGCGAAAACTGATGTTCCTGGCGGCTGTCGTGCTGGCAGCGGTCGTCGTCTTTTTTGTCTGCACAGCGCACGCGTCCGGCGGCATTCCCGGTGCGGAAAACGAGGACCGCATTCGTTTTCTGCATCAGTGCGGCTGGCAGGTGGAGGAGGAACCGTTGTCGGTACGGGAAGTCACGATTCCGAAGACCTTTTCCAAGGTATATCAACAGTACAATGCACTGAACCAGCAGGCGGGCTTTGACCTGACAAAGTCAGCAGGAAAGGTCTGCCAACAGTATGTGTATCATGTGACCAATTATGCAGGAAATCCAGATGTGCGGGCAACGCTGCTGGTCTGCCAGAAAAGAATTATCGGGGGGGACCTGTCTACCGCCGCACTGGATGGTTTTATGAAGCCGCTGCGCAAAACGGGCAGTTGAGTTCTGCAGTGATTTTCGGTATAATGCAGGGTAGGAGGGGAAATATCCAATGGCACAAATGCGTTTGGACAAACTGCTGTCCCTGCAGCTGAAAATCAGCCGAAAACAGGCCGCTGCGCTGGTACGCGGCGGCACTGTGCGGGCAGGAGAACGGATTCTGCGGGACCCGGCGGAGCATATGGAGCCGGCAGAAGTTACGGTCAGCGGCAGGGCGCTGAGGTATCAGCCGTTTTATTACCTGCTGATGAATAAGCCGACCGGTGTGCTGACCGCTGCGCGGGACCGCCGGCAGCCCGTAGTAATGGACTTGGTGCCGAAGGACCTATACCGGCGCGGCCTGCAGCCGGTCGGCCGGCTGGACAAGGACACCAGCGGTTTGCTGCTGCTGACCGATGACGGCGCACTGGCACACCGGCTGCTGTCCCCGCAGCATCATGTTTGGAAGACCTATCAGGCACGGCTCAGCTGTCCACCGCGTTCCGGCGCAGCAGAGCGTTTTGCCGAAGGGGTGGTCCTGCCGGAATTCACCTGTCTGCCGGCGGAACTTCGCCTGCTGGAAGGCGGCAGCTGCCCGCTGTATGAGGTCCGCGTACGGGAAGGAAAGTTCCACCAGGTACGGCGAATGTTTGCGGCACAGGGCAGTACTGTGACGGCGCTGTGCCGGACAGGCTTCGGCCCGCTTGTGCTGCCGGACGAGCTGCGGCCGAGTGACTGCCGCGCACTGACACCGGCGGAGGAAACTGCCCTGCGACAGGATAAGATGGACAATTTGCCCAAAAATGATGGCTAGAATTTGATAAACAGCATTGACAATATGGATGAAATTAAGGCCTCATTTTTGGCTTTTAGAAGAATTCCATAAACTGAGCAGAAGAACTTTGGATAAAACAGGGCTGTACACATTTTGCGTTATTTGCTATGATTAAAACAACCGATTTGTGCAAAAGAAAATTGAACCAAATTACAGGAGGCACATAATATGGCAAGCGTATCCCTGAAACATGTTTACAAAATTTATGACGGCGGCGTACAGGCCGTCAGCGACTTCAACCTTGAAATCGCGGATAAAGAATTTATTATTCTGGTCGGTCCTTCCGGCTGCGGCAAATCCACCACACTGCGGATGATTGCCGGTTTGGAAGACATTTCAAAGGGTGAGCTGTATATCGGCGATACCCTGGCAAACGATGTTGCGCCGAAAGACCGCGATATCGCCATGGTGTTCCAGAACTACGCCCTGTATCCGCATATGACCGTGTTTGATAATATGGCATTTGGCCTGAAGCTGCGCAAGGTCCCGAAGGACGAAATTAAGGCCCGCGTGGAAGAGGCCGCCCGTATTTTGGACATTGCCCATCTGCTGGACCGCAAGCCAAAGGCGCTGTCCGGCGGCCAGCGCCAGCGTGTTGCGCTGGGACGTGCCATTGTGCGTAACCCGAAGGTCTTCCTGCTGGACGAACCGCTGTCCAACTTGGACGCAAAGCTGCGTGCACAGATGCGTACAGAAATTAGCAAGCTGCACAAGCGCTTGGGTACAACCTTCATTTATGTTACGCATGACCAGACCGAAGCTATGACCATGGGCGACCGCATTGTTGTTATGAAGGACGGCATCATTCAGCAGGTAGATACCCCGCAGAACCTGTATGACTTCCCGGTCAATGGATTTGTGGCAGGCTTCATGGGCAGTCCGCAGATGAACTTTATCGATGCAAAAGTCAGCAAGGGTGCAAAGGGCTATGCGGTCAATTTTGGGCAGTACACACTGGCGCTGCCGGCGGACAAGGCAAAGCCGGAAATGATGGACCCTTATGTCGGCAAGGATATTGTTTTTGGTATTCGCCCCGAGCATATGCATGATGAACCGGAGTTCCTGCAGGAACACCCGCAGTACATTGCGGATGCACAGGTGGAAGTAACCGAAATGATGGGCGCAGAAACTTACCTGTACCTTGTCTGTGACGGCAACGACATGACCGCCCGTGTAGAGCCAACCTCTACGGCACAGTCCGGCGACCATATCAAGATTGCCTTTGATATGACGAAGTGCCACCTGTTTGATAAGGATTCTGAGATTACGATTCTGAACTAAAAACGCAGTGATACAGCGTAAAAAGGAACCACACTGTGTGCGGTTCCTTTTTTCTTTGCCAATTATCTGTAGGAAATAAATAAAAGTTGTGAACTTTTTTATGAAATAGTTGAAAAGCATTTAAAAAGTATGTAAAATAAATAAAGGCGCTTTTATATGAAGAGCCAGCTTTTGTGAAATCATCTATTGCATTTTTTCAGCAGCTTGTTCTTTTGCTGAACAGTGCGCTTATATATTGCTTATATATTTAGAAAAAGCGAGGGGTTCTTTTATGTCAAACAGATTATTTCAGGGCGTTATTCATCAGATGAGAGATGCGATAGACCGCACGATTGGCGTGATAGACGAAACATCGGTCATTATTGCTTGCAGTGAACTGGGACGCATCGGGGAAGTGAACGAAAGCGTTACACCGGAACTGATGATGTCACAGGAACCTTTTGTAGTCAACGGGTATACCTATAAATCTTTCGGCTGCCTGCCGCGTCCGGAGTACGCCGTGTTTGTGCTGGGCACAGACCCGGAAGCCGCCCGCTATGCTTCCCTGCTGGCGGTTTCACTTTCCAGCATTAAACAGTTTTATGATGAAAAGTATGACCGCAGCAACTTTGTGAAAAATGTCATTTTGGACAATATTCTGCCCGGTGATATTTACCTGAAGGCACGGGAACTGCACTTCGACAATGATGTCAGCCGGGTATGTATGCTGATTAAGGTTACCAATAAGACCGATATTGCTGCCTACGATGTCATTCAGAACTTGTTCCCAGACAAAAATAAGGACTTTGTTATCAATATCAATGAAACCGATATTGCACTGGTCAAGGAAATTAAGCCGGGCATCGACAGCAAGGACCTTGAAAAGCTGGCGAGCTCCATTGTGGATACCCTTTCCAGTGAATTCTACACGCACTGTGTTGTGGGCATCGGCACACCGGTGGAGGGTATTAAGGACTTGGCACGCTCCTTTAAGGAAGCACAGGTTGCACTGGAAGTCGGCAAGGTCTTTGATACCGAACGCAGCATTGTCCGGTATGACAATTTGGGAATAGCCCGTTTGATTTATCAGCTGCCGACCACACTGTGCGAAATGTTCCTGAAAGAAGTGTTCAAAAAAGGCAGCATCGACAGCCTGGACCACGAAACACTGTTTACAATCCAGCGCTTCTTTGAAAACAACCTGAATGTTTCCGAAACCAGCCGCAAGCTCTTTGTGCACCGCAACACGTTGGTGTACCGTCTGGAAAAGATTAAGAAAATCACAGGACTGGACCTGCGCCAGTTTGAGGACGCCATTGTCTTTAAGGTAGCACTCATGGTGAAAAAGTATCTGGATTCCAACCCTGTAAAGTTCTGAAAGTGAAAAATAAAAACAGGCAGCGGTTCCTGCACAGGCGGGGCGGTTGCCTGTTTTTGTCTGATTGCCTGTATCCTTTTTCCAGGTGAGGAAGGCAGGAAAGAGTGAAGCGTTTTTCCTGTACATCTGTTTACAATTTGATTACAGTATTTTTCCGTATAGGAATTATAAGAGTAAGAAGTGTGTTAGTATGATTACATACGCGGTAAATAAAAACTGTGCGTATAAATCAAATGTTTTATGATTGGAGCGATCTGCTTGATCGAGTTGAGTCATGTCAATAAGACCTACCCGAACGGCACCCGCGCCCTGTATGACGTGAGCCTGAACGTGGACAAAGGCGAGTTCGTCTTTATCGTGGGGGCCTCCGGTGCGGGGAAAAGTACGTTGCTCAAACTGATTACCTGTGAAGAAAGGCCAGACTGCGGCAATCTTACTGTAAACGGCCATGACCTGATGCATATAAAGCGCAAAGAGGTTCCTTATCTGCGGCGCACACTGGGAATGGTGTTTCAGGACTTCCGTCTGATTTCTAAGATGACAGTTTTTGAGAACGTGGCGTTTGCCATGCATATTGTCGGCGCCAGCCGGCGGGAAATAAAAAAACGTGTACCGTACATATTGGGCCTAGTGGATCTGCAGGGGAAGGCAAAATGCTATCCGGCGGAGCTATCCGGCGGTGAACAGCAGCGTGTTGGTTTGGCGCGTGCACTGGTCAATAATCCAGATATGATTATTGCGGACGAACCTACCGGCAATATTGACCCTGCTCTGTCGTTTGAGATTGTGGATCTTTTAAGTGAGATTAACCTGCGCGGGACCACTGTGCTGATGGTTACACATGAGCACAGCCTGGTGAAACAGTTTCACAGGCGCATTGTCGAGATTCAGGAAGGCCGCATAGTGGCAGATAGCAAAGAACTGGAGGCCGCTGCGCAATGAAAAATTTTAGGTATCTTTTTAAAGAGGGCATTAAAAATATCTGGACTAACCGCACCATGTCACTGGCAAGTATCGCTGTGCTGATGAGTTGCCTTTTGATGACTGGTGCAGCTGTCCTTTTCAGCTGGAACATCAAAAGTGCCATGGGTATGGTGGAAGGAAACAATTCCATTAAAGTATACATCAAACAGGAGGTCCCTTCGCTGAAGGCACTGCAGATAGGTGACCAAATTCGCAAGATGGACAACATTTCCTCCTGTGACTTCATCTCCAAAGATGACGGCATGAAAGATATGCGCAAAATGGTTGGTGAGCAGAACGCTGGTCTGTTGGATGGCCTGGAGGGTGACAACAACTGGCTGCCGAACTCCTTCCGTATTTCTATGAAGGACCTTTCTAAATATAAGGACACGGCGGCAAAAATAACAGCAATCGACGGTGTTGACAAGATTTACGATTATCAGCAGTTGGCGGATAAACTGACACACATTGACCGAATTGTTGCCAATGTCGGTGCGATTATTGTCATTGCACTTAGTTTGGTTTCGCTGTTCATCATTGCCAATACCATTCATGTAGCCATGTATTCCCACAGGCTGGAAATCAGCATTATGAAATCGGTGGGTGCCACCAACGGGTTTATCCGAGTGCCATACCTAGTGGAAGGCATGGTCACTGGTTTGGCGGCGGGCGCCATTGCTGCCGGTCTGCTGAACCTTTTGTACTATAAAATCATCAGTTCCATTGGTATCCGCGCCGTTTTCAATGTTATCAATCTGAACAGTGTTATGGTGCCGGTACTGATTGTGTTTATGCTGGCGGGCGCTGTATTCGGCGCGGCCGGCGGCATTATTTCCATAGAGCGCTATCTCAAGAAAGAAGGAGGTTCTATCGTTGGCTGGTAAGAATAAGAGAACGAAAAGAATCCTGGGCGGCATTGTTTCCCTATGCTTGTCCGCTGCACTGGTGCTTTCTCCGGCAGTGGTAACCGTGTATGCTGCGGATGATATCGATACTCTGAAGCAGAAACAGGCGGCATACGCACAACAGAAGCAGGCTAATGATACTAAGCTGAGTCAGCTGCGTCAGGATAAGAGCAAAAAAGAAGAGTACAAACAGACGCTGCAGGTCCAGATAACAACACTGCAGAACCAAATTGATACATATAATACACAAATTTCCGAACTGGATAACAATATTCTGCAGGCACAGAATGAAATTGCAGACAAGCAAACCAGCATTACAGCAGACACCAAAAAGCTGAAAAATCGGCTGTGTGCCCTGTATATGTCCGGCGGCGCGAGCAACCTGGAGATTCTGCTTTCTGCCAGCAGTGTCGCGGACCTTTCCGATAAGGCAGAGGCCCTGCAGATGGTCACGTCGCATGATACGGCACTCATTGATACGCTGAAGTCCGAAATGGCCGCAGTGAGCAAGCAGAAGAAACAGATTGAAAAGAACCGTGAGGAAGTTGCCAATGCCAAGACAGCCCTTGATGAAAAACAGAGCGAACTTTCCAGTTTGGTAAGTGAGGCACAGAGCGTTATTAACGGGATGTCTTCACAGGAAAGCAGCCTGCAGGCCGCCAGTGATGCACTGGCCAAAGAAGAGGGCGCTGCCAGTGCGGCGGTGGATCAGTGGTATGCGGCTTATCAGGCAAGCCAGAAGAAAAAGCAGATAGAAGCAGCACAGGAAAAAGCTGCTCAGCAGAAGGCCGTGGTCCAGAAGTCCAGCGAAAGCAATGCTTCTTCCACAAAGAAGAGCCGTTCTGAAAAGAGCAGCGATAATAGCAGTGATGACACAAATTCCTATTCTTCACATTCACAGGACAGTGGCGCCAGCGCTTCCGGCAGTGGCTCCATGACATGGCCAGTGCCTAGCTGCACATCGATTACGTCTCCGTTCGGTCACCGCAGCAGCCCGGGTGGTATCGGCAGCACCTACCACAAAGGCGTAGACATCAGCGGCGGCGGCATTTACGGCGCACCGATTGTTGCGGCCGACAGCGGCACGATTGTACAGGCAGGCGACAACGGCTGGGGCTATGGCAATTTGGTTATCATTGACCATGGCAACGGCATTATGACCTACTATGGCCATATGAGCAGCGTAGCTGTCGGTTCCGGTCAGACAGTGGCTAAAGGGCAGGTTATCGGCTATGTTGGCAGCACCGGCCACAGCACCGGACCGCACTGTCACTTTGAGGTGCGTGTAAACGGCACAGCTGTTGACCCGATGGGATATGTGTAAATAGAAAAAGGGCTGAAAAAGTCCGTACAGAAGCAGTCAGTCAGCGGAAAAATCCGCGGCTGGCTGCTTTTTGAATGACCGGAAAACAAGAGGAAGGAAGAACAACAGATGCAGCCGAAGATTGTCATTCTCAATTTTACCGATATTTACAGGCAGGAAACATTTTACAAAGATGTCCGTTTTGCGTTAGTGGATTGTCACGACATTCCGGGTACCAACTGTTACTGTACCCCACAGGCTGCCGATGAGATTCGCCGAAGGATACGGGATTTTCCCGCCGCAGGCATTCATTTTTTGGATTCCGGAGACTACCATTATGTTACGGGCTTCTGGCTGGAAAAAATCCAGCAGCCTTTTCATTTGCTGCTGTTCGACTACCACAGCGATATGCAGCCGCCGAAATTTCCCGGTCTGCTTTCCTGTGGCGGTTGGGTACGGGACGTGATGGACCGCAGTCCCTTTCTGCAGAAGATTTGCATTGTGGGTCCGGACCAGTCCGCTTTCGCGTCTGTTGAGGAACCGTACCGCAGCCGCTTGCTGGCAGTAAGCCTGCAGGCACTGCAGGAAAAAGAAACATGGGCGCAGCTGGAACAGCTAAAGGGTGGTATACCAATCTATATTTCCATTGATAAAGATGTACTGAATACCTATTTTGCCTGCACAGACTGGAGTCAGGGGAAGATGTCCTTGGCAGTGCTGGAACGTCTGCTGCGGCTGTTTGAGCGCGGCAGTCCAGTGCTGGGAATCGACATCTGCGGGGAATGCAAAAAGGATATGCTACCCTTCCTGCTGCAGCAGGGGGAACAGGTTAACAGCCGCACCAATTTAGAACTGCTGCGCTTTTTGCTGCGCGGCAGTCAGAGAAAATAAAAAGGGTCTCTGCAAAACAAATGCTTTGCAGAGACCTTCGTTTGTTTAATTAGGAAGCGGCAGGAATACTTTGAATATCAATAGAGAAATCAAAATACCTAAAAGACCGCCGCACGTTACTTCCAGTGGGCGGTGGCCCAGCCGTGTTTCCAGCGGCGGAGTGTTTTTTTCCGGTTCCACTCTGGCTTCCAATCGGTTCAGTGTGGCTGCGTGCAGCCCGGACTGCCAGCGGATACCCAGTGCATCGTAAATAACAACAGCGGCTAGTGCTACGCCCAGCGCAAACGCAACAGAGTCAAAGCCACAGACCATGCCACAGCCAAAGGCAGTGGAACAGACAAAGGCGGAGTGGGAGCTGGGCATACCGCCTGTTCCAATCCAGTCGTGCAGGGTTAGTTCCTGGTGGCGAACCAGACAGACTGCCACCTTAATCAGCTGCGCTGCCAGCCATGCCAGCACTGCAGATACAATAATCCAGTTCATAAATCCTCCTGATAAAGCAGCTGCCTTTTCGGAATGCCGCGGCAAGCGCTGCCTTGTGGGTAAACATACCTCTCTTTTTACATTTCCAACAGGTGTAACTCTTTTATTATACCTTTCTGTACCAGCAAAGTAAAGAATAGAAGTTCATAAAAACGGCCAGTTTTGGTCAGCCGTTTTTGCCGCCGCGCAGCGGAGCAGAAAAGGATAAAAATGAAACAATCATTTACACGTGTTTCATAAATTGTCTATATTACAGGAAATAACGCGAAAAATGTACAAAAAAGAATTTCTATAAAAAAATATTTCAAAAGGGCTTGATTTTTTAAAAAAGGGGTGTTAAGATATAGCCAACAAAGAAAGACAGGGGTGAGTCCAATGGCACAGGAAAGCGCAGAAGCGCAGAATCCAGTTTGCGAAAGGACCGATGCCTATTTGAGTGGTTTGTTTTCTTCCAATTTTGAATAGATGATTTTCATTTTTCTGTTTTAACGGAATATATTTCTCCTGTTAAAAGCGTCTGCGGGCCTTATGGTCTGCGGACGCTTTTGTGTTCTGCGTCTAGATACGGCGAAGCAGTTCCCAAATGGCAATCATGACACAATGCGGAATGAATTTTGCGGTAATGCGGTGAACAAAGCTGACTGGGCTTGGGGTAGATACTGCAAGGTCCAGCTGACTGTCCCACAGGGCCAGCTTCACCACACTGTGGGCATGACTTGCCAGCGGAAAATGACGCACGGCCTTTGCGTCTTTGGTTTTCCGGGCAGTGGGAATGAATTCAGTATCCTTTACCCAGTACGGACATACCGCAGTTGTATGAATGCCGCGGGGAAACAGCTCCCAGCGCAGGGCGCGACTGTAGCGCAGAAGAAAAGCTTTGCTGGCCGCATAAACACCCAGCCCGGGCAGCGGCTGAAAACCGGCGGTCGAGCAGATTTCCAGAATGCGTGCTCCCTTCCGCATATAGGGAAGGGCAAGCATGGTCATGTCTACTGCCGCACGGCAGTTCAAGTCAATCATGCCGTCACAGTCACAGCGGGAAATGTCCGCATAACTGCCCATTTTTCCGAACCCAGCTGCATTGACCAGAATGCGGATGTCCGGTTTTTCCCGTTGTAAAAGCGCTTGCAGCTGCTGAAGGCTTTTCTGATGGGTAAGGTCCAGTGCGACGGGCCGCACCTGTACAGATGAAATTTCCGCTGCCAACTGCTGCAGGCGGGTTTCCCGGCGGGCAATCACCCAGATTTCATCTAATGGTTCAGTTTCGCTGATTTGGCGGACAAATTCGCGCCCCAGACCGCTGGAGGCACCGGTCACAATGGCAATCTGCATAGGACCTCCTTGCTGGCAAAGCTGTACCGCCCTGCCGTTTTGTATTTTTTTCCTGTTTATAGTATAACGCATTCCATAGTCCCGAAACAAGGGAATTATAAAACTGCTGTTGAGGCAGGCTTGTTTCTATTTGTTTTTTGTTTTACAATGGATTCATCCTTACGAAAATAATAAAGAATGTTAAGAATCAGGTGTATCAAATTGGAAAATAAACAGTGCCCACTGTACCGTAAATGCGGCGGCTGTCAGCTGCAGAACATGGACTATGCCCGGCAGCTGGAATGGAAACAGAACCGTACACGGAAACTGCTGGGAAAGTTCGGGAAGATTGAGCCTATTTTAGGCATGAAAAATCCCTACTACTACCGGAATAAAGTGCAGGCGGCTTTTGCACAGGACCGCCGCGGCAATATCGTTTCCGGCGTGTATCAATCCAGTACGCATCGGGTGGTGCCGGTGAAGTCCTGCCTGACAGAGGATCAAACCGCGGATAAGATTATGGCAACGGTTCGTCAGCTGTTGAAAAGCTTTAAGCTGCACCCCTATGATGAGCGTACGGAACGCGGTTTTCTGCGCCATGTATTGGTTAAGCGCGGTTTTCAAAGCGGACAGGTTATGGTTGTATTGGTTGCCAGCAATTCCATTTTTCCGGCCAAAAAGTTTACGGCGGCGCTCTGCCAAAAGCACCCGGAAATTACAACAGTTCTGCTGAATATCAATCGTCACCATACCAGCATGGTGTTGGGGGAACAGGAAAAGGTCCTGTATGGACCGGGGTATATTGAAGATACGCTGTGTGGCTGCCGATTTCGCATTTCTGCAAAGAGTTTTTACCAGATTAACCCTGTCCAGTGTGAAGTTCTGTACAGCAAGGCCATGGAGTATGCGCAACTGACGGGAAAAGAAAGCGTTATCGATGCCTATTGTGGGATTGGCACCATCGGCATGGTAGCTGCGAAAAAGGCCGGCCAGGTACTGGGCATTGAGCTGAACCGCGATGCCGTGCGGGATGCGGCGGCAAATGCCCGGCAGAATGGACTGCACAACATTCACTTTGTGTGTGCGGACGCAACGGATTATCTGACCGAGATGACAGAGGAGGGCATTCGCCCCGATGTTGTCTTTATGGATCCGCCCCGTGCCGGCAGTACCGAGCGTTTTTTGCTTTCTCTTTCGGAGCTGGCGCCGCAGCGAGTGGTTTATATTTCCTGTAATCCGGAAACGCAGGCGCGTGACCTGCAGTATCTTTGTGAACTCGGTTATGCGGTACAAAAAATACAGCCGGTCGATATGTTCCCGCATACCAATCATGTGGAGTGCGTAGCATTGATGTCAAGGGT
>ENA-UOOE01000141-UOOE01000141.1-fermentation-metagenome-genome-assembly--contig:-NODE-141-length-74452-cov-116.045056_pt1 | contig 74452 bp, 65 predicted proteins | sample MGYA00245776_ERZ724021 | MGnify/ENA primary metagenome ERZ724021 (study PRJEB28704, sample SAMN03018321) | fermentation metagenome | biome: anthropogenic terrestrial biome; feature: soil... | reverse complement strand
GATTAACTTCAACTGAGCAAAATCCTGTGCACATTTACTCTACAGCAGGAAATTATACTATTACTCTGACTGCGTTCAATGTAGATGATCAGAATGTAAAAACAGGTGAGATTTCTGTATCTAAACCTCTAGATAAAAATGGGGATAATAACTCTAGAACGGAAACAGAATAATGAAAGAAATAAAAATTCTCCAGATAGCAATTTTTCTGCTCATTATAGTTTTTTTAGTCAGTGCTTTAATTCCATTCTTTACAGGGTCAGAGAAACCCATGATTGTATTGAGTGGAAGCATGACCCCGATAATGCTACCTGGAGATATGGTTATTATAAGATCCGTAGATCCAAATGACCTTGTTGTCGGGGACGTTATAGCCTTTAAAGATCCAGGGGATAAACCCAATAGTTTCATCACTCACCGAATAATTTCCTTAGAAGAAGGAAAAAAGCGTATCTTCCAGACAAAAGGGGATGCAAACAATGTAAAAGACGATTTTAAGGTGCCTGCATCAGATGTTGTGGGAAGACTAACATTTGTTATCCCATTTGTAGGCTATCTTCCCGAGATCTCAAAAAATAATCATATTTTTCTCTTGACAATCATAATGCCTGCAAGTTTGCTCGTCATCGAGGAAATAAGAAATTTGATTCTGTACAGCAACCCTGCACGTGCTAGAAAATTCGAAATCGAACAGAAGAAAATGGCCAGGAGAATCTATTATATGATAAAAGGGAAAAGACTGGCAGCAATCATTCTTATAACCGGGCTTATTTCTACAGGGATAGTCATACCCAATCTGGGAACGAATGGATCTATAATTCTTGAGAGAGAAAACACTATAGAGAATTCCAGATCTCTTCCTATGGTATACGTTTTCACACCTGAAGATTCGGGACAGAGAATTGCGATTAATTCCTGGTACGGAGTGGTTACTCCGGATAATGAGACTCAGGTTATCGCGCCGGAAAACACACCTTCAACGATCAGCTCGGTACCTTATGTTTTGCCGGTCTTCTGGATAGTTAAGCTTGCAGAAATAAACCCTTACTTTCCTGCTATTACAGGGGTTGGATTATATACTTTTCTATCTACACTACTTTTAGTTCCCCTCTGGTACCAAAAATCGAGTATTGGCAAAAAAAGTAAAAAGAGAAAGCTCCGCCGTTTGGTCGCACAGTGGAAGATGGCATTCCATCTGGAATAAACCTATGGAATCCATGCTCTAATGGAATTTGACGCTTATAGCCTTGTGAGTAATATAAACTTACCTGTCTGCAGGAATCAAAACGTGTACACTGTAAAACTAAGGTATCGAGTAACGAAAGTTTTCAAGTGTATGGAAAATGTCGCCTATCAATGATGGAATATCTGCATAACACATATGGAATAATCACTAGAAGATGGTGGTAAAACGGTAGAAACTGTACTCTTTAAATTAAAAAACATTTTAATAGACAATGCGAATATGCTCATCTTTATATCTTTTTTGGGAATGATTCTTTCTGGTCTCTGGATGCATGAGGAATATACCAGGGCATCATATGAAGAAAAGAATGTAACTTCCTATACGCAGCTTGGCAGTTATACATATTCAGCCCCTGTAACAAAGTCCAACCCTCTCTACCCGAAAGGTACTAGGCTTGAAATGGGAAATCCGGCTTATTTTTATTCAGTATCTCCTACCGCAGACATTTCTTTCGTATACAGCATTGAAGCCGAAGATTCTGCCGATCTCAATGTAAAAGCTAAGACAATGATTGTGGCAAAATGTGGGGAAGGGTTCGGAGAAGAGCAGGAAATTTTCTGGCAGAAAAATTTCCAGGTTGGCGATTCAATAACCACTAAGATGAAAAATGGAGATTCTCTGACCTCGCATTTTACCATTGACGTGCCTGAAATCCAATTAATGGTAAAGGAAGTGCAGGATCAGTTGAACTATTCCTCAAGTCCAACGACAGAAATTGTTACCATTATCCAGTATGAAGGGAAAATAAACGAAGAAAACGTTAAAGGTGTGAAAAATTTTGCTATACCTGTCAATATCAGTTCCACATACTATCAGATGCCTGAAAATCTAAGTTTCAGCGAAGATAAGTATAAAAGTATCATGATTAAAAAACCTCCTTCACTATCAAAGATCAAATTTCCTCTGTTTTTATTTTTGTTAAGCGCAATTTTAGAGGGCATGCTCATTCCTATCCGGAAAATGAATAAAATTGATCGGGCATACATAGAAAAATTAGAAAAAGAAAGCAAAAATTCGTCTTTTAAAGAGTTCATCAGCAAAGGAGAACTCCCAGAAGACAGGAAATCTTTTCTTCAGATTAAGATTTCTTCACTTAAGGACCTTGTGGATGCTGCTGTAGATATGAATGAAAGGGTAATTCATGATGCAAAATCGGGAGAATATTTCATAATTCATAATGGTACATTATATATTTTCTTTGACACATCATCAGAATAAAATACCAAAATGAGTAATTCAAGCTTGATGCTGTGAGTTTACTTAAGCTGAATACCTGCAGTTTGCTGTGAGTAGAAACTTGCCTAAGAATAGTTGTTAATCTGCATTCGAGAGCAAGTATCTTTAAATTATTTTTTAAACCCATACTGAGTTTTTGACAAATAGTTTAAAAACAAAAAATTAAAAGAGTATATGTGATGGTATATAAACCAATCAAGATAGAATTCAAATTTCTTATATTTTTATAGGTGGTATGGGAAAAAGATAAACTAATTACAAATAGGTCTTACTTAACAAGTTTTCCAATCATTCAACTATTGTTGCGCTGGTAACTTCAAATTGGAGCCAATCTTACCCTTCCCCTGCTTATTTCAAGCCTGAATTTTTTGTTTATATATTCTTTTGCAGGTCCTTTTCCATGTATGAGAAGTTCTACCAGATCTTCGGGCTCATCGATATCGGTACCTGCGAAGAAAGAGTCATATATCTCAAAGTTCTGCTCGAATTCGGCTGCAATTGAACAATGATTCAGAAAACTCGAACCATAATACCTTACCCTATAGCTCGAGGGATTCTTTATAAAAAGAGCATTGGTACCTCCCCCTTTCCCAGGGACGATACAGATATCCTTTTTAGTCGAAATTATTTCTTTTACGTGCTCAGAAGAAAGAAGGGGAAGATCAGCCATAACAATCATAACCGGCTCTTCAGCCTGCTCAAGATACCTGTTAAGAGCCTCGTTCAGATCGTCTTTGTCAAGAAGCACATTGGCTTTCTTCATATTCTCAAGTCCATACATCGAAGGACTGAGAATATCGATTTTTTCTATACCGGCTTCCTTAAGGGTGTCTATTACCTGATTCAGCATCAGTTCCACGAACTCTTCTCGCTCTTTCCGAGTCAAGACAGGGGACAATCTGGATTTTGCACTGGATTTTTTATAGGGGATTACAGCTTTCATCTGAACTCCTGAAAATCTAAGTTAGAATAAGTAAACATAAACCTTAAATTTAATTCACTGAAATTTATATAATTGATTAAAACCCCTGTGGCCGAAAATTCATTTTTCTTCTGGTTCCGGCTTGCAGGCGATTTTACTGGCTCTGGCTCATTTTAGATCATTAAGTTTACTGAAAAGGGAACATGAAAAGTCAGTAACTTTACAAAACTTGCCATCTCAGGCAAATTAACCTTATTCTATATGTCAGCCTTCTTGGCTCAGCTTAGTATCTTTTCATTATAGTTCAGCCCTCTTGAGCGAACGAAGTGAGCGAAAAGGGCTCCGTCCTCCCGAGACGGGACTCGGGTGACGGAACTCGGGCGGCAACTCGGGTAGGTTACTCTTTACTGCCTATCTTTGTTTTTCCTAAACTGGGAAGGGTGCCTACTCTATTAGGGAAGTCTGGTTCTACCTTTCTGTAGAGAGTATCTCTATGCATAGGGATTCTTCCTGCCCCTTTTATCATCCATTCGAATTCGGCGGGAGACACATATTCTCCGTGATTTCCTCCGGACGCTGTTGAGATCTGGTCTTCCATAAGCGTGCCTCCCAGATCATTTGCTCCGCAGTGCAGGGCGAATTGAGCAAGTTTTTTACCGAGCTTAACCCAGGTGGCCTGAATATTGTTTACATAAGTGTGGAGGATTATCCGGGAAATGGCAATGAGCTGCAGGTCTTCAAGTCCTGTGCTTGCAAACTTTCCGGATGCCAGTAGTTTTTCTCCTATCCTGTTATTATAGGGCAAAAAGGACATCGGAATAAGTTCTGTGAATCCTCTTGTTTCTTTCTGGATTTCTCGAATAGTGAATACATGATCCAGACGTTCTTCGAGCGTCTCCACATGACCATACATAATAGTTGCATTCGTGGAAATTCCGGTTTTATGAGCGGTTTTTATAGTATCTATCCATTGCTGAGTATTTATTTTTCCTGGACAGATTATCTTTCTCACCCTATCTGATAGAATCTCGGCCGAGGTTCCGGTAAGCGAATCAAGACCGCTTTCTTTAAGTTTACGCAGAGCCTCTTTTACGGGCATGCCTGAAATTCCCGCCGCATAGTTTACTTCCATCGGGGACAGAGCATGAATGCAGATTTCAGGAAACTCGGCTTTTATTGACTCTACAATCTCAAGATAGAACTCCATGTCGATTTCAGGGATATATCCTCCCTGGATACAAACCTCGACAACCCCGGCTTTTCTGGCCTCACATACCTTTTCCAGGATTTCTTCCACACTCAGTATGTACCCTTTTTCAGTTCTGTAAGCACAGAATCCGCAGTTTCCTACGCATTTATTTGTGATGTAAATATTTTGGTTGGTGACATAACTGACGGTATCGCCTACGGCATGGGCTCGCAGGGTGTCGGCAAGTTCGAATAACTCAAATGGGCTTCCTTTGAGCAGGATAAGCGCATCCTCTTTGGTACAGTTTCCCTCATATGCCCTCTCAAGGACATCATCGGGTATTGCTGTCGGTTTTTTCATGTACATCCCGATCATTCCTGTTTAAGCTAATATTTCTACCCCAATGGATAAATTCTCATTTGGCTCTGCACCCTGATCTCTTCGGATTTCGTGAGACCAGCTCATTAACTCTTCCGTACAGAGTGTTTCTCTCTTTTGGAACTCTACCGGCTCCATAGATCATCCATTCAAGTTCTTCTACAGATATCTGTTCTCCATTAGAAGCTCCTGCAGATCTGGAAATGCTTTCTTCCATAAGCGTACCCCCAAGATCGTTAGCGCCGCAGTGAAGGGCGAATTGAGCAAACTTTTTCCCTAACTTCACCCAGCTTGCTTGAATATTATCTACATGTCCGTAGAGTAGAATACGAGAAATTGCATAAGTTTTCAGATCCTCAAGTCCAGGAGTGGCATATCGACCTTCTTTAATCATCTTTTCCCCTACTGGATTATTATAGGGCATAAAAGGCAGGGGCACAAATTCAGTAATCCCGCCTGTTTCTTTCTGGATTTCCCTTATAATCAACATATGATCGATTCTCTCCTCTAGGGTCTCGATATGCCCATACATCATTGTTGCAGTTGTTGGAATGCCTGCAGCATGTGCCTGCCTAACTACCTCAATCCATTCTGCTGTCTTTAGTTTCGAGGGGCAGATTATCTCCCGCACCCTGTCTGAAAGAATTTCGGCTGCAGTTCCTGGCATTGTGTCAAGCCCACTTTTCTTGAGCCTGAAAAGGGCTTCTTTTACCGTGATTCCACTATTACGGGCAGCGTGGTATACTTCCATTGGTGAAAAAGAGTGAATATGCATTTCAGGAAACTCGGCTTTTATAGCTTCTACAATCCCAAGGTAAAAATCCAGGCCTACCTCAGGAAGAAGCCCGCCCTGAATACATACTTCTGTAGCATTTGCCTGTTCTGCCTCTCTGACCTTTCCCAGAATTTCCTCAAGGCTGAGAACCCGGCCTGTATTTGTCCGGAATGCACAGAATCTACAGGTTCCTACACATCGGCTGGTAAAGTTAATGTTCCGGTTTACTACGTAAGTAACTATATTTCCTGTTGCAAGGGAGCGGAGTTCGTCCGCAAACCTGAAGAGTTCTAAAGGAGGGAGCTCCAGGAGCAGAAGCCCATCTTCTTTTGTGCTTTTCCCCTGGTATGCACGTTCTATGAGATCTTCGGGAATCCTGTTATTCATTTTTCAATTTCTCCGCGTGCCCTTTTCAGGGTTGTTTCCTGTAACCGTCAGTATCCGCGAGTAGTTCTATAAGCTCGCCTATTCTACCCATATACCACCCTTTTTTTACATACTGAGGATAAATTGGCAGGCGTTCCCTGAGCAAAATAGGACCAAGTTTCTCTTTCAGGTTCTTTACATCCGGCCATTCGGCTTCAGGGTTAATCCAGTCAATTGTCAGTGGGGATATACCTCCCAGATCACCTACCCCTTTTGCGATAAGGGCTTTTGGATCTATAAGGTTTGGGGCAACCTGCACTGCCACATCAGGAGGGAGAATCTGCCTTGCCAGGACTATAGTATCAATCATCTGCTCTACCGTAGGTGCGGGAAAGTTTTCCATTGCCGTTCCGGGTTTTGGGGCAAAATTCTGGATTATAACCTCTTGGATATGCCCGTATTCCATGTGGAGGTCCGCAATAGCCTTAAGGGACTCTATTCTGTCCTCCCTTTTCTCCCCAATCCCTACAAGGAGGCCTGTAGTATAGGGAATCTGGAGTTTTCCGGCTTCACGGATGGTCTCAAGCCTGAGTTCTGGAACTTTACCAGGGCAGTCTTTATGGGCGTCCAGGATTGCCGTGCTTTCAAGCATGAGGCCCATGCTTGCGTTGAGAGGCTTTAAAGCCTTCAGCTCCGAACGCGTCATGATTCCTGCATTCGTATGAGGGAGGATTCCTATCTCGATTGCAGTTTCACAGAGAAAACAAAAGTATTCCAGGGTGGAAGAATAACCAAGTTCTTCAAGCCACTTCCTGTATTCTGGAACTTCCTCAGCATCCTCTCCGAAGGTGAAAAGGGCTTCAGTGCACCCCGCCTTTACCCCATTTTCAAGCACAGGAAGGATTTCTCTGGGCTTCATGAGCCTGGCACCCGGTTGTCCGGGTTCCCGCCTGAAGCCGCAGTACCCACAATGGTTCCTGCAGATGTTGGTTACAGGGATGAAAACATTTTTCGAGTAGGTTACAAAACTGGAATTTTTTGGTGGAATGGTAAAACACCTGCTGGGGTTTGTTTCTGAAATTTCAGCCTAAGACTTTCTTCATGGTTGAAGCTACACCGAGAGTTAAACCTTCGACTTCGATGCCTCCTCTACCTTTGGCTCCGTCCCCTACAACGTAGAGCCCGGGAATCGGAGTTTCATTGCCAGGGTCGGTACCTGAGGCTGCCCTGTTTACCGGCCAGTTGTCATGGTATGACTGAATGAGCAGAACTTCGTATTTTTTGTCGGGAAAGATTTCTTTAAGATCCTGAAGCCCTAATTCTATTTCGGCTTCGAGATTTTTCACATTCTCTGGAGCTACGTATTGATGGGACATTGTAAGGTGCTTGCCAGGTGGAGCGAGTTTAGGATCAACATGCGTAACCTCATCGATCCCATTTACCCTTCTTGCGTATGGGGTCAGAAGGACACCCGAGTGCCCTACTAGCGGTTCGTCTGCAGAAAGGCAAATCTTTATGCCGGCCGAGGGTTTCAGGGTTTCAAGCTTTTTGAGGTATTCTGAGTCTTTCTCTACTGCAAGAGCTTCCCTGCAAAGACAGGCTGTTGCAACATGTCCCAGATTGCTGATGACCAGATCTGCTTTATAGGCTTCCTCCCCAATGAGCACGCCTGCAGCTTTGCCGTTTTCCAAAAGGATTTTTGAAACCTCAGTTTTAGTATGAATCTCTCCGCCGTTTGCAGTAATTACACTTTCCAGAGCATCGATCACTCCTTTGCATCCTCCAATAGGAATGCCTGGACCACCGAATCTGTACATGTTTTCGATAATCTCGAAGATTTCCTCTACAGGGACTTCATCACTTCTCATGCTCAATGCCCAGCCGCAGAACGAATCTGCAAATTTTACAAGCCATTCGTCCTTAAACTGGGTTTTGATCCAGGCCTGCAGACTGCTTCCTGTCGGGTGGTTCTTTCGTGTACTTACTATAAGAAGGGCGATCTTCAGGCGGTCTTTGTGTGAGAGAAGTGTGGAAAAATCAGAAAAAGAAATATCTTTGAAGCCTTTAGCATAATCTAGACTACCCTTTTTCAGGGGTACGCGCACGGTTGTTAAGTCTGATCTCACGATCTTCACATCAGCCCCAACCTCCTTAAGAAACTGGGCCAGAGGGCCTGAAGGTCCGTGAGGTAGGATATGGAAAGCTCCGCTTGAAAGCTGGAAGCCTTTGTAACTGAGGTTTGTAAATCTTCCTCCGGTTATAGGAAGCCTTTCAAAAACGTCTACCTGGTATCCTGCCTTTGAGAGCCTGGCAGCACTTAAAAGCCCTCCAAGTCCCGCACCAATTACAATCGCTTTCACGCTGACACCTCTATGGCCTTAACAGGACAGTAGAGAACGCAGATTCCGCAGTCTACGCAGGCGTCAGTAGCTCGTGCCTTTCCTTTTACCTCTATTGCTCCTTTTTTGCAAAAAGAAACACACTGGCCGCACCCTACACAATTATCATTAATCTTCATGCGATTCCACCAGCTTTTCTATCATGAAAGGACTTATTATAATGTATTGGTACTGTGTGTTCTCAGGATTATACTCAGCAGATTATATTAAGAAGTGTTATATTCTCTTTGCCGTAAGTGCGGCGACTTATTTCGTACTCGGTAACATAATTTTTTCTGTTTTTATACTATGTTGCTGCGGACTTTGCTATCAATTTTAATTATATCTCGCAATAAGTAAAAATGGACTCTTTCATTTCAGATTCTGTGGCAAGAGAATCTCGACTATTTTTCAACCTTTTATTATTTTTGTTTTTGGCGAGGCCTGAAAAGCTTTTTATTCTAGGAATTCTCACGATTATTCTTATTATATTACGAATGCTTTATTCAATTTAAAATAATTATAATGTATATATATTTAATTGTACACACATGGAGCCCACTTATATCTACTATATATTATATTTTACTATGAATTATATTTTATCTGTTATATTATTGATGTTTTGGATGTCTCGGAGGGAGTAGCATTTCTGTAATTAATATCTAACTTAGTAAGCGGACAGTGATTTTGCTCCAATTTTTTAAACATATCTATATTTTTAAAGACGAATTTTTAATTATTTATACTTAATATTTATATATTTATATATTATTCATTATCTAGCAAATATCTGTAGACAACGCCTTACTCATTTGCAGGACTAAATATGGAGTTCTGTAATCTTAATTATTAATCATATTAATTTCACTCAATTATACCTATGCTGCCTGATGCAGGATCTCTCCTGCACTTCTGGCAATTTATTCCATAATTTCCGGGCAAATGAACCTATATTTTCAGAGCCCGGAAGCAAATGTCTGTACGCAGGAATCCTGTTCATTAAAAATGAGGATCTGTGGATTCAGACATTTCTAAGGGCCTGTGTCTGGACTGAAAACGATTTTCCTCAAACCAGGGTGCTCGGACACAGTTTTTTGTCCAAACCCACAATCCATGTCATGTAACGCTTCAATTCAGGTTGCCACACTTTGACAGGTGATACTAATGTCTGGAATAATTGATAGCTACATACCAGTTGCAATATTTCTGGTCATTGCAATTCTCATGCCACCAATGACAATGTTTATGGTAAAGAAACTGAGCCCGAGGAGCAAGGCAGCTAGCAAATATACTACATACGAATCGGGCTCGGTTCCCACAGGAACTGCAAGGATCCAGTTCAATGTTGAGTACTACCTTTATGCGATTGCTTTTGTGCTCTTTGACGTAGAGGTGCTTTTCCTTTATCCCTGGGCTACAGTCTATAAGGGGCACGGGATCACCTCAATTGCATTAGTTGAGATGTTTGCCTTTATTTTTATACTACTATTTGGATATATTTATCTCTGGAAGAAGGGGGCCCTTACGTGGGTGAAGTGAAGGAGCAAAAAACGAGTACATCAGATGAGACCTCTGTAGAAGAAGTCCCTGGTGTTATCACAACGACGGCGAGTGCGATCAGTGACTTCCTCAAGAAAACTAAGGCTCAGGATCTTATCAATTGGGGAAGGAAAAACTCAATGTGGTTCATGACCCAGCCTATGGGCTGCTGCGGGGTAGAGATGATTGCTATGGGCTGTGCCCACTATGATACTGACCGTTTCGGGATTATTCCGAGAAACTCTCCAAGACAGGCCGATGTCATGCTCATCAGCGGTTACGTGACAAAGAAATACCTGCCCGCTCTGAAGAGACTCTGGGAACAGATGCCTTCTCCCAAGTGGGTCATCGCTATTGGAGATTGTTCGATTAGTGGTGGCCCGTTTTATGAGTCTTACAGTACGGTTCAGAACATTGATGAGATATTTCCAATCGATGTTTTCGTTCCAGGATGCCCTCCAAGGCCCGAAGCCATGCTCCAGGGCTTTGTGGAACTCCAGGAAAAAATAAAGGCCAAAAAAGACCTTGGCACGGAGTATTAAGGTCATTGAATTAAGGTTATTGGGTTTTTTCTGAAATTTCAGAATTAAATTTCAGAATTATTTGGGGGAAAATTATGGATGTCACAGAAATTCTCAAGTCATTAACAGGTAGATTTCCTGAGGCAATTTCCGAAGCAATTGTCGAATCCGAAATCCGCGCCAGGGCATACGTGGATAAGGACGGAGTAAAAGAAGTCTGCCAGTACCTGAAGGATTCTCTTCAATTTGATCATCTCTGCGTAGTCTGCGGGGTTGACTACATAAAAAGGAATGAGATCGAGGTTGTCTATCATATCGCTTCATACAATCATCCTGTCGTTCTGATGCTGAAAGCCATACTTCCGAGGGAAAATCCGGAGATCGAATCCATTGTATCGGTGTACTGGAACTCAAACTGGTACGAAAGGGAAACTTACGAACTTTATGGGATTGTATTCAAAAACCACCCGAACCTAAAGCCACTGATACTTCCGGAAGATATGCTTGGAGAATGGCCCCTCAGGAAAGACTACAAGGGCTTTCCGAATAAAACGGCCAGAAACTTGGTGTGAGGGTGAAAAATGGAAGAACGTCTTGAACCAAACGAGATGATAATACACCTGGGGCCTCAGCATCCCATGCAGCCCGGTCCATTCAGGCTAAACCTGAGGTTAAAAGGGGAAACAGTCGTTGATGCTGACATCGAACTGGGTTACATTCATAAAGGCATTGAAAAGATTCTGGAGAACAAGACTTACCTCCAGGGAATCACAATCGTGGACAGGATCTGCTACCTTGTAGCTCTTGTAAACGAAGAGTGTTTTGTAGGCTGTGTCGAGAAATTACTGGATATAGAACCGCCTGAGAGGTCTAAATATATCAGGGTTATTCTTGAAGAACTTACAAGGATTCAGAGCCACCTGCTGGGTATAGGGGAATTTGCAGAATTTATCGGTTTTGTCTCTATGTTCATGTACGCGATCAGGGAAAGAGAAAATGTCGTGGGCCTGATCGATATGGTAACAGGGGCAAGGATTACTCACAGCTACCTGAAGTTCGGAGGAGTACGCGACGATCTTCCGGATGGATTTAAAGAAAAAACCCTCTCTGTCCTGAATGGCCTTAAAAAAGAAATCGATAACTTCGAGCAAATGTTCCACACTGACAGGATCTACAGGGAACGTACTGTAGGAGTCGGGGTTCTGACTGCAGATGCCGCAAAGAATCTCGGGGTTTCAGGGCCTGTTTTACGTGCAACCGGCGTACCCTTCGATATCCGGAAAAACGAGCCTTATCTGGTTTACAAAGATCTGGATTTCAAGGTCTGCACCGAAACCGCAGGAGACTGTTTTGCAAGAGTTCAAGTCAGGCTTAACGAGATCCGGGAAAGTATCTATATCCTGGAACAGTGCCTAGACCAGATTCCAGAAGGCCCTCTCTTCCCGGAAAATAGTCTGTATGGCAGGAGAACACCTGTAATGAGAGTTCCAGCAGGAGAAGTCTTCCATAGAGTGGAAGACCCCAGGGGAGAAATGGGGATGTACATGGTATCTGACGGTTCGGATAGGCCTTACAGGGTAAAAATCCGGGGCCCTTACTATCCCACCCTTCAAGCTCTGCCTCCACTTATCATAGGCACGACTGTTGCCGATGTAGCATCAATCTCGGGCAGCATGGACGGCTGTACCAGTGAAGCGGACAGGTGATTCTTATGACAGTAGTAATTCCTGATTATATAGCTCCTTTAATTCCCTGGGTCCGTGGAATAATCGGCCTTGTTCTCATCGGAGCTATCTTCATCGCAGCAATGGGAGCTGTCTGGATCGAGAGAAAGCTTTCTGCCGATATCCAGTCAAGGGTGGGCCCCTGCCGCGTAGGAAAATACGGGATTTTTCAGCTTGTAGCCGATGCAATCAAACTCTTTACTAAAGAAGACATAAAGCCACAAAATGCTGATAGTTTACTTTTTAATAATGCTAACATTTTCATGATAGGCTCTGTTTTTCTTGTGCTTGTTGCTCTTCCAGTGGGTGCGGTCTTCATTAATGGGGTTGAGTATCCGCTTGCGGTCACCGAGATGGACATCAGCGTACTTTACATCGAAGCAGTATCTGCATTATCCATTTTCGGAATTTTCATGGTTGGTTACGGCTCGAACAGTAAATATTCCCTGCTTGGGGCTTTTCGAAACTTCGCCAGGATGGTAGGGTATGAAGTGCCTCTCGGAATCTCCATCATAAGTGTGGCTGTCATGACAGGCTCCCTTAACATAGTAGATATTACGAGTGCGCAGGGCTTGTACTGGAATATTTTCCTCCAGCCCCTTGGGTGCTTTGTATTCTTCGTATCCCTTATGGCTGATATGGGAAGACTTCCCTTTGACCAGAACGAGTCCGAAGAAGAGATCATAGCAGGCTGGATTACGGAATACAGTGGAATGCGTTTCGGACTCGGTTTCTTTGCCGAATATATGCATATGGTGCTTGGTTCTTTCCTCGTAGCCCTTCTTTTCCTTGGCGGCTGGAACGTACCGGGCTTTATTGCAAACAATTCTTTCCTTGGCCTTATTGCCCCGACAGGTTTCCTGCTTATAAAAACTATCTTCGTGCTTATGGTAATTGTAGGGATCAGGTGGGTTGTTCCGAGATTCAGGATCGATCAGGTTGTTGACCTGAGCTGGAAGAAGATGTTTCCGCTTGCTCTTTTAAACCTTGTCTGGGCAGTTGGACTTGGACTTTACCTGGGAGCGTGAAATCATGGTTCTTAAAAACATTAAATATGCTATCAGAAACATTTCAAGGCCTCCCGTAACCAGAATGTATCCGGAAAAACCCAGCGAACTTTCCGACCGGTTCAGGGGGCTTCAGATACTTGACAAAAGTAAATGCATAGGCTGTGGTATCTGCGCCAATACCTGCCCCAATGCCGCAATCAAGATCGTAAAAGCTCCGATTGGGCCAGGCAGTGAGAAACAGCGTTGGTTCCCTCAGATTGACATAGGGCACTGCCTTTTCTGTGGGCTATGTATCGACCAATGTCCGAAAGGCGCACTTTCAAGCGGTAAGGAATACACAAAAGGTCTCGTTAAATGGCACCACAAAGACATGCTTATGACCCCTGAAAAACTCGCCAGGGAAGTCGATCTTGAGAAAGGTGACGAGAGATGATCGGACTTGAAACAATCGGATTAGCTCTGGAAATGGCCGTATTCGGGATTCTTGCTATCGCTACGGTATTCTTTGCAATCTTCGTGGTAATTGCAAAAGATATTGTGCGGGCCGGGCTTGCCCTAATCATGTGCATGTTTGGAATTGCAGCTCTCTACATCCTTTTGAATGCCCAGTTCCTGGGAGTTATTCAGGTGCTCGTTTACATCGGAGCAATTGGAGTGCTCATTCTCTTTGCGGTTATGCTGACAAAGCACGAGATAGGAGGTGAACCCGGTGAGGATTAATCAACCTTTAGCCTTTTTCGTAGCTCTGCTCTTTACAGCGGTTGTGGTAGTCGGGGCTTTTGGGACCTCCTGGAACACAGTTTCCGAACTCCCCCAAAACCCGGCTGACCAGAGTAATATAGAGGGCATAGGCATGCTGATTTTTACTCATTACGTAGCGCCTTTTGAGGTCCTTTCAATTGTCCTGCTCGCCTCCCTCATAGGAGCGATTTACATGGCAAAAGGGGAGGGTAACCGGTGATTCCTTTAAACTTTTACTTGGGGCTTGCAGCCCTACTCTTCTCAATCGGGCTCTATGGCGTAATGACACACAAAAACGGCATCAGGATGATTATGTGCATTGAGCTCATGCTCAACTCCGCAAACCTAAACCTTGTAGCTTTCTCAAGTTACACGAACACACTTGACGGTCAGGTTTTCGCCATCTTTTCAATTGCCCTTGCAGCCGCCGAAGCAGCGGTCGGGTTTGCAATCCTGATGGCAATCTACAGAATGCATGATAAGATTAACCTTGATGAGCTCAAGATCCTGAGGTGGTAAAAACGGCTCTGGAAGAATTTGCATTATTAATTCCACTGCTTCCGGCACTGGCTTTTGTGATCACCTTCTTCTTCGGTAGGAAAATGCCTTCGGGTGGGGCAATAGTCCCTATACTGGCAATTGCCACCTCTTTCGTAATCTCTTTAATAATTACTCTCAGGTTGCTGGCAAACCCCAGCGAGGTTATAAGCCAGTCCTATTCCTGGTTTGCAGTGCTCAACATCGGAATATTAATTGATCCTCTGGCTGCGGTAATGCTGTCAATGGTTTCTTTCGTGAGCCTGCTGATCCATATCTACGCGGTTAGCTATATGTCCGGTGACCCGGGAGAGTCCAGGTATTTTGCAGAAACCGCACTCTTTACTGCGGCAATGCTTTCCCTGGCGCTTTCGGACAACATCCTTCAGCTCTTTGTTTCCTGGGAACTTGTAGGACTGTGTTCTTATCTTCTGATCGGCTTCTGGTACGAAAGACCCTCGGCTGCAGCGGCTGCTAAGAAAGCTTTCCTGACAACCAGGGTAGGAGACGTAATGTTTCTTACCGGAATAATCGTACTGACTTCCGATCTCTTGAAACTTGCAGGAGGATTTTCGGACGGAACGTACCTGCTCCGCTTTGATGAAATCTTCAGCTATATCCCTCAGCTGTCTACACTTCAGGCAAACATTTTCGGTTTTGAAGTAAGCCACCTTACTATTATCACCCTGCTCTTCTTCGGAGGAGCCATAGGAAAGTCCGGTCAGTTTCCTCTGCATGTATGGCTGCCTGATGCAATGGAAGGCCCGACAACGGTTTCAGCCCTTATCCATGCTGCGACAATGGTTACTGCCGGGGTCTATCTGGTCACAAGAACCTTCCCGATGTTTATTGCGGCCCCTGACTCCCTTATGGTAGTCGCCTACCTCGGAGGCTTTACCGCGCTCTTTGCAGGCACAATGGGCATCGTAATGAACGACCTCAAGCGTGTGCTTGCTTACTCAACCATAGGCCAGCTCGGATACATGATGCTTGGCCTTGGCCTTGGTTCGGCAATAGGACTTGAAGCTGTTGGAATCTCCATTTTCCACCTTGTTAACCATGCTTTCTTTAAGGCGCTCCTTTTCCTCTGTGCAGGTAGTGTAATTCATGCAGTTGGCACCCAGGATATGAGAGAACTCGGAGGCGTAGGAAAGGTAATGCCAATTACTGCAGTTACCATGACAGTTGCAGCCCTTGCACTTGCAGGATTCGGGATTCCCGGAACCTCAATAGGAACAAGCGGTTTCATGTCAAAGGACCCGATTATTGAAGCTGCATATCTTTTTGGAGAACACAGCAGCAACTGGATCCCCTATATATTCTCAATTGCAGCCGCTCTTCTGACATCCATTTACATCTTCAGGCTGATCTTCATGACCTTTACAGGAGAGCCGAGAAGCAACTATCACGGGCACGAATCTCCTGCCATTATGACTATACCCCTGTCCATTCTTGCACTTTTTGCCCTTGCTTTCGGCTCACTGACAAGAACCGGTTTCATGAATTTCCTTGAGGAAACCTTTGCCAACAGCTTTGTAAACTTGGATATAGGAGACCTTGCCGGCATAGGCGGAAACAAGCTTGTAGAGGCAGCAGGGCACGAACCGCTCTTTGTCCTGTGGCTTCCGTTATTGGTCGCTGTTGTAGGTCTTGCAATTTCTTTCGTTATCTATTATTTGAGGATAATTAAACTCGGGTCGCTTGCTTCCATGAAGAATCCGGTTTACAGGCTGCTTTACAAGCGCTATTACCAGCATGAAATCTATACTGAGTTCTTCTCTCTCGGAATCGTATACGGAATCATTGCTTTCCTTTCGCAGGTGTTTGATGTGATCATTGACAGCATCGTGGAAGGAATCGGAATCCTTACAGTTGGGGTAAGTGAGGAGCTCCGGAGAGTTCAGACCGGGGTTATCCAGACTTATGCTACTGGAGTAATTGTGGGTGTAAGCCTGCTGATAATACTTATTAAGTTAATTCTGGAGGTGCTCTGATGCTGCCGGTCGCATCACTGTTGATTCTGGTGCCGCTTATTTTCGCAGCAGTGACCTTTTTCACAAAAACGAAAACGCAGGCTGCAGGACTGGCCTTTTTAGGGTCCCTTGCAACTCTCGGGCTTACTCTATATGCCTACCTGAAATTTGACAGCAGTACGGCTGCCATGCAGTTCTTTGAGTCGATAGAATGGATTCCATCGCTAGGCGCCAAATATTCCGTTGGAATTGATGGCATTTCCATGCCTCTAATTCTCCTGAACGCGATAGTTATCCCGTTCCTGATCCTTTACAGCTGGAATGAAGACAGGGAAGCTCCTAACAGGTTTTACGGTCTGATCCTTACCATGCAGGCTGCCGTTATAGGGGTCTTTGTAGCCCTTGATTTCCTGGTCTTCTATATTTTCTGGGAGCTTACTCTCATTCCTCTCTTCTTCATGGTGAATATCTGGGGAGGAGAAAAACGGGTCCATGCATCTTACAAATTCTTCATTTACACACATGTTGCCTCTCTGGTAATGCTGCTTGGGATCTTTGGACTCTTCTATGCCTCCTGGCAACAGACCGGGATTCCCACTTTTGATATCAGAGAGCTGGTCTCACAGTTCCAGTTCTTCGAATCAGGTCTGCTAAGGGATGCAATCTTCCTTTCAATAATCTTCGGATTCCTGACAAAGCTGCCTACCTTTCCCTTCCATTCCTGGCTGCCGGATGCCTATACCGAAGCCCCTACAGCAGGCAGTGTACTCTTTATCCTGCTTAAGATCGGAGGATACGGGCTTTTCAGAATCTCACTTCCAATGCTCCCAAACACTGGCAGTCCCAGGCTGATAATTATGCTGTTGGGCTTCCTTGGGGCTTTCAGCATCCTTTATGGGGCTCTTGTGGCTCTGAGACAGAAAGACCTCAAGCGCATGATCGCTTATTCCAGCTTGAGCCATATGGGATTTGTAATACTGGGTTCAGCAGGCCTTGTTACTCTGTCTGTTTCAGGCGCTATGTTCCAGCAGTTTTCCCACGGGCTTATTATGAGCATTCTGTTCATGTCCGCAGGAGCAATCCAGACAAACACGGGTACAAGGATAATCAATAACCTTGGCGGGCTTGCAAAGAAGATGCCGAACCTGGCTGTGATTATGATGCTCGGGTTTATGGCATCCCTTGGCCTGCCAGGACTAACCGGCTTTATTGCTGAATTCCTGGTGCTCGCCTTCAGCTACGTTAACCTGCCACAGTTTGTCCTGCTTGCCCTGCTAGCAATAGTGATTACTGCAGGTTACCACCTCTGGGCAATGCAGCGGGCAATGTTCGGAGTTTATAATGAGAAGCTTGGAGATGTCAGGGACATCAATTCTCTTCAGGTCTTTTCGATGGGAATAATTGCCCTGCTTGTGGTCTATTTTGGCTGGAACCCGAATCCGGTGCTTAATATGATGATTACGAATTCGGAAGCAATAGTAAGCCTCGCGGCTGCCCTGGGGGTGTAAGAAATGGAGAATTTAATGTTCCTTGCACCTGAAATCACAGTCGCTGCAACCGGCCTGATCATACTGTTTATAGGGGTCTTCATGTCCCCTCGGGCCAAGAACACGCTGGGTTACCTGGCAACTCTGGGAATCCTTGCAGCCCTGGGCCTGACAGTACAGAGTTTCGGGATCGAAGCTACAATGTTTTCCGGCACGGTCAGCATTGATGCCCTTTCCCAGTTCTTCAAATTGGTCTTCCTGGCAGTTTCCCTGATCGTTTCGCTTGCTTCAATCAAGTATAATGAAAACAGTGACCATACTGAAGAGTTCTATGCCCTTGTGCTTTTCGCAACCCTCGGGATGATGGTTGTTGCATCTTCAAATGACTTTATTCTGCTTTTCTGCGCCTTTGAGCTGGCAAGTTTTGCTACCTATGCCCTTGCGGGCTTTGAGAAACAGAATCCAAAGTCTCTCGAAGGAGCCATGAAATACTTTGTAATAGGCGCGGTTTCTTCAGCGCTTATGCTCTTTGGGATCTCTTTTGTGTACGGAGCAACAGGCACTACCAGTATTCCCTTGATTGCTGAAAATGCCTCCCTCCTGGCAGCAAACCCGATAGGGCTTGTTGCAGTCGTGTTGCTTATTGCAGGCTTCGGCTTCAAGATGGCTCTTGTGCCTTTTCATATGTGGGCTCCGGATGCCTATCAGGGTTCCCCTTCAGTTGTTTCTTCTCTGCTTGCAGCCGGGTCAAAGAAGATGGGTTTTGTGGCAGCTTTCAGGGTTTTCCTCATAGCCCTTGCTGCCCTTCAGCCTGACTGGCAATTCGCTTTTGCGCTCCTGGCAGTTGTAACCATGACTTTCGGAAACGTGGTTGCAGTATCCCAAACTAGCGTAAAACGTATGCTTGCTTACTCTTCCCTGGCTCAGGCAGGATATATTGCAATGGCTTTTGTAGTAATGACCCCAATGGCGCTTACAGGCGGAATCTTCTATACCCTTGCCCATGCCTTTATGAAAGGAGGAGCCTTTATTGCAGCCGCTGCAGTTGTCTGGATGATAACTACTCAAAGAACAGGGGATCTGGAAGTTCCCGACCACCTGAATAACTTCAGGGGCCTTGGAAAGAGAATGCCGCTGGCAGCCCTTTGCATGACGGTTTTTGTCTTTGCCCTTGCAGGGATTCCCCTGACTTCCGGTTTCATGGCCAAGATCGTGCTTTTCTCTTCAGCCATTCAGGCAGGCATGACCTGGCTTGCGGTAATTGCAATCCTGAACAGTGCCCTTTCATTGTTTTATTATGCACGGCTTGTAAGGTATATGTACTTCCTTCCCCCTGAAGGCAAAAAGATTAGTTTGCCTTTCCCATACGCAGCAGCCCTCCTGCTTGCAGCTGCAGGCGTACTGGCAATGGGACTCTGGCCCGAACCCTTTTTACAGTGGGCAATGGATGCGGCACATGTACTTATATAAGGAGGAACGAGAAAATGACAGACTGTGATCTTTGCGGACGTGCACTCCCGATCGTTATTCCGATTAGGACCTTTCCTCCCCTTCTCAAATTCGCCTATCCCGAGGGTCTATGGAAAGGACTTTGCGAGATCTGCCTCGATTCCGCCCAGAAAACCTATTTAAGCATTAACAAAGACGAAATATCCTGCAGGAGAAACAAATGCGTTCTGTGCGGTAAGAAAGGCAGAGTTTACCCTGTGGAAATTCAAATTCCCGATTTTTCAAAAGGAGTCATAAAAAGACAGGTAAACGTCTGCACAAACTGCCTGGAATCCATAAATGAGGCTTATACCTGGTTCAAAAGAGAACAGATAGAGCGTTCGGGTTGTGGGCACGGGCATGAGCATTGAATTTGAGTAAAGCTGCGTTTTGTGGCTTTATTTTTACTCTTTTGGTTTCTTTGGCAGATTGCTTTTTTTCAGTGGGAAGGCACTTTCACTGAGTTTTACTTTTTCTTGTTACTGTTTATTTTGTTTCCTACGAGCAGTTTTATCCCACTTTATTTGAGATAATCTTCCTTTCGAAACTATATGCATGAATAGATTTTGAAAACTTGGTCATCATATTTAGTTCACAGGTATTTTCTCGAAGTATATTTAGTTTTTAAAAACCGAAACATTTATCTATCCTTCTAACTTTTTAACTATATAAAATAATTTCTATATTTATAGACATATTTTATATATGTCTATAGTTTGCACGATTCATAAAAATAAAAGGATGAGAGTGAAGTCACTAGATGAGTTTCAGCAAATAAATTTCTGATATACGTAAAAGTGATCTAAACTACCCAAATCACTCGCGCCGATTTGAGGCATATCTTCTGATTTCCATACCGTTTTTTTCCATGAAAACTTCCTCGATCAGGTGGGTATCACTCCATTGCTGAAACCTTTAGAAACTATGGTGATTCTCATGTATCAAGTTGACAATACAAGGTACCGCTTAGGGTGGTTATCGGTCTTTCTCTTTATCGGGATAGCAATGCTCTTACGATATTTTGGTCTGGAGTTAATCCCATCGGTGGGTACTTTCTTACTCGGCGTTGGTCTTACGTGCAGCATACTGGCTTATTTTGTTGGAAAAAAAGAGACTACCCTTGCAGGTTTTGGTCTATTTCTCATGATAATAGGAGTCGCAATATTGCTCGTAACCTTCACCGAGGCCTCGCTGACCTTGGTTGTCGCGGGCATAGTAATCTCAGTTGCACTCGCAGGCATCATTGGTCTCTTGTATAGAAAGAAAAGCGGAATGAAGTAACGTAAACTGGAGTTGTTGACTGTGGTTGACGTAAGAGAACAGATTGAAAGGGAGCGTGGATTGCTCAAGAAAATTCAACTCGCGATTCCTTTTTATCGTGGTTACCGGCTTGAAGAGGATGCGCGTGCATCTGATATCGAACTGCGTAAACAGCTTGGAAAAGAGATCGAAACAAGGGTTCTGGCAAGACTAGGTGAAGCACAAGCGGACCTTATCCAAGAACATGGGTTTCTGCTTGCAGGTGATATTAAAGCAGCAATTGATCCGGTCCGTAGACTCCAGAATGCAATCTCCAAACAACAAACTGGAGGCTGGGGTTATGGAGTAACTCAAAACTTCTACATGACGTATCAACGAATGTTTTCATTATACGATTATGACAGAAGGTTGATTGAGATTGTTGAAAATCTCGCAGTTATTGCAGAAAAAATTCAAGATAGTGCCAGAATTGGCGACCTCTCGCAAATGGGGACAGATTTACGAGAGATACGCAAGAATGTGAGTAGCTTTGAAAAGGCGTTGATTGAAAGAATGGACATTATTCTGAATAAGAAAGTATTCGCAGATGAAGGAATGATGTAATATGGGATTCTTTGGTCTTTTTAAAGATGTCTATGTATGGGATGACATCGACAAACCCATAACTGTGGTAAAGAGAGTATATCCCAAAGGTAAAAGTTTCAATTTTAATGATGAGATTGTTATAGGCCCTACCGAAGCAGCTGTAGTTGTCCACAATGGCGCCGTCAAACAGGTCTTTATCGGTCAGGAGAAAGTGATACTTAATAGTGATAATGTTGGTATTATCAAAGAAATCACTGGTGCTATCAGTGTGATTGACGTATATATGGTAAATACAAGGAGATTCCTTGCCCGCTATGGCGAAAAGGGTACGTTTTTGGACCCAACATTAAAGGGCGGGGATGCCCCAGTTGAGATCGGCATAAATTTTGATTACACATTTGCTCTTAAACCCGATGAAATTAGTATCCAGACATTCTTCAGTCATTTTGGTTATGCGGGAGATATCTCACAACGCGAGGTCGAGGAAGTCTTAAATAAAAACACTTCATCTCAGATTAAGCTGTTATTGACAAAGGAACTGGAAGCAAAAGATGAGAACGGTCACCGCCGAATGTCCGTCTTTTCTATAGATTCGCATCGTGACAGGCTATCTAATGCTTTCGCAGCGGCATCCGATGCAAACTGTGTTGAAAAATTCGGGATTAACATTATTGACTATAACAATTTCAATGTACGCGTCGATCCCGAGTATGTAGCAAATAGAAAGAAGCTGCAGGTCAGGCAGGCAGATGTTGACTCTACTAACCTGATGGCAGGCCTCGACCCACAGGCAGTAAAGAATAAGCAGATGCTGGGTCAGGCCAATGTTCTCCATGGAATTGCACAAGGCGCAGCAACTGGCAGCAGTGGCGTGGCAGGCTTGGGAGCTGAGGTGGCCGTAGGTCTTGGTCTTCTGACACAGAGCATAATGCAGGACCAGCAGGTACCAAACCAGACACCACAGAGTACTGCTTGTCTAAACTGTGGGGGCATCGTTCCTGCAGGTTCAGCATTCTGTCCTGCCTGTGGAACACCAGCCGCCAAGACATGCCCATCGTGTGATAAGGAAGGCCCTGCTGGTGCTCTATTCTGCCCATATTGCGGGAAAAAGATGGACTGAGGTGGGAAGTCATTATGCCAATAATAAAAACTGATTCGTATGGTGGCGGATCAAGAGGAGGAGTTCTCTACTTATACGGTGAGAAAAACCAAAATCTTTCCCTCTTTCTCTCACCTTTTTATTTTTGTACCGAGTCCGCGGTCAAAATCAATGACAATGAAAACCCGGAGTTACATCAGTTTATAAGAGGGATTGATGGCATATGAAAGTAGAGTGTACAGGGTGTGGTAGAGAAATAAAAGTCAGTCATGCTATAGATAAGTTTACCTGTATATATTGTGGCACAACTACAAGCCTGAACAAAGCAGACAAGCTCTACATCTACTTCATGCCTATTAAGATCACAGCTCTACGTGCTGAAGATATATTTAAAAGGTGGGCTACAGGGCCTGGGAAAGCACCAGATCTTCTAAAAAATCTCACTGAAAAGACGCGGAAGATATATTATTTGCCTGTTGCAAAGATTGTCCGCCTTGTAGATGGTGAGGAAAAGGTCTCCATATTTTCATTAATAGAGGATAATAAAATAAACCCGGATTTGAAACTTGAGAACATTCCTTCTGGAGATATGGAATTCTACAATGAAGAAGAAATGTCAGGAGAAGTGGTTCCCTTAGACGATTATGTTCTTGAGGGTATTCGGGATAAGTTCCCTGGTAAACCAAAAGAACAAGCGATTGTATATGTTCCTGTCCATCATTTTCTGTATCAATACAGAGATCAAACCTACTCTCTGGTAGTTAATGGGATCACCGGTTCAGTTTATGCCACAGATTTCGCCGGCGAAACCAGTGAAATCTATACTCAATGTGCAAAAAAATGGCTTCATGCTGGTATAGCAGGCGGTATTGTTGCGGGTTTAAGCCTGCTTTTGCCTGAACATGGGTTTACTGTTGCCTTTATCATTTTCATTGCAACCATTGGAGGAGTCTTTTATAAGTCACGCCAGGATGGGCTGGAACTACTGATAGATTTAGAAAAACTCAGAGCTGCAGATCTGCCCAGAGAGGTTTCAAAATGAATACAGAAAGCATTAAATATGCTTCTCCTGAGATGCATAAGAACTTGGAGGAGTACAGCTGTCAATTTTGTGGCGCTAAACTTGTTCTAGATATCTATGAGCCGGTTATTTATTGCGGTCATTGTAGAGGAGCATACGTCTCCACCACATTCTATGGAGTGGAAAAGTATGTTGCTCCCGCAAAAATATCTGATGATGAAGCATGGGAGAAGATAAAGCGCTGGTTTCGGCATAAAGGCGGAGCAAAAGATCTGGAAACCCATGCGAAACTTTCTGCACTACAGACTGTCTACATTCCTTTTTGGAAGACTGTTACTGAGGTCCGTGTCGTTGTTTGTGGTTACAACGTAAGAACGGATAGTGATGGCAACGAGAGTCATGATCTCGTCAAGTATATGTACAAAAACTCTTATCCCTGGAATAGCATAGCCTGCGACCAATCCGAATATGGTCTATTCACTTATGATACCGACGTGGATGCGAAGCCAATCCTTGAACTGGAGAGATCTATCCCGCTTGTTCCTGTCACTCTCTCTGAAACCGATGCAAAAGATATCAGTTATGAAGATGTTACCGGACGAGCCAAAGACGATGCCATGTCAAAAATGGATGAGTGTACGTTCTGTCAGGTTTTCCTGAAAATAAAATCCTTTAAACTGATTTACCTTCCCTACCTGCAAGTCAGTTACAACTACAAAGGAAAGGAGTATTCTGTCGTGATGAATGGTATCTCAGGCAATATCGAAGTCGGTAATATGCCTGGTGACAGAGGTCGTCAGGCAAACGGATTTGGATTCCGGCTTGGTGCAGGTAGTGCGGTTATGGGAGTCGGTGCTGGAGTAGCTATTGTTTTTATTATCAGTGGCAGTGTTCTGGGAGCCATCATCGGGTTAATTGTTGGAGGAATCCTTGCCGCATGGGGATACTCTTATTATGAGAAGAGTCTCCACATACTGCAGTATGGGTCTGAAGTGAGAACAGGTGATCAGATTACTGAAGTTGTCACAGCAAATGAGGTGAACTGAATGGGGTTAAAACCGCTTAGCTGCCCCGAATGTGGGGAAGCATTGAAAGGAGAGGCTGGAAACGGCCTAGTCCTCGGATGTACAAATAACCATTATGTTGGCGTCAAAGTGGATACGCACAATGTCTATTCAGTTCCAGCACAACTTGTAAAACCGAATCAGGTTGATCCAAAAAGAAAGCTGGTGTTTCTTCCATTCTGGGTCTTTAATCTGTTCATTGATGTATCTGACCGGAAAATTAGGGGGGGAGGTGTCTGGAGATTTATCACTGGTCAGAAGCTTCTAAGTGGTGATAGTACTATGTACGTCTGTGCTGCCAATCTTCCTGAAAAAAATGTGGATGAATTGAGTAAACATTACTCAATAAATAACCTTCCAGCAGATTCCATAATCAGCGATATTTTCAGGGAAGATTTCAACAAACTTCCTGTCATCATGGATGAAGAGACAGCATACCAGCATGCACACTATATATTCCTGAAGAACGAATTTGATGCATCCGGGACCCTCCAATGGATAAAATATAAGTTTGATTTAAAAGGCTGGAGACTTGTTTATCTCCCATTTTACATGGATCAACGCAGTGGTACTTACGACAGGATTATCTGAAAGAGTGTCTGGAAAGGGCCTTTGCGAGATCTGCCTCGATTCCGCCCAGAAAACCTATTTAAGCATTAACAAAGACGAAATATCCTGCAGGAGAAACAAATGCGTTCTGTGCGGTAAGAAAGGCAGAGTTTACCCTGTGGAAATTCAGATTCCCAATTTTTCAAAAGGAGTTATAAAAAGAAAAGTAAATGTCTGCACAAACTGCCTGGAATCCATAAATGAGACTTATATCAGGTTTAAAAGAGAGCAGATAGAGAGTCCGGGTTGTGGGGACGGGCATGAGCACGTTCATGAGCATTGAATTAGGATAAAGCTGCTTTTGTGGTTACTACTCTATTTTTTATTCTTTTTTGAAATAACTACTTAAAATTCAATAGAAAAACTTCTGTGTTGAATTCTATAATTGTCGGTTGTTGAGATTTTTTCTTTTTTGTAATTTAGTAGTTATACTCATACCATGTCAAAGTCAATGTCAATAAGCTAATTTTGGGTAGGTTGAATAATATCTTTTTTGTCTGTCTCTTATTGTATCTCTTTTGATTTAAGGCTCAAGTTCCACTAAGTAATTACTTAATTTTGTCATAAATATTTTATATCAAAAAATTTATACAGTACAAAGAAAATCAAATTTTTCTTACTACATGGGAGCTTCAAGAAATTGAGGCCCTTACAGAACTTCCATATAGACCCGAAGGTAAAGTAGGTGTTTTTGAAAAATATAAAAATATAAGAGTGAATCGTCAGGAAGGTGATATAGCTGAGAATTAAAATTTATCTCGTTATAATATGTTCTCTTTTGATTATAAATACAGTTACTGCTGCAGCGAGTACGATTACTGTCGATAACAGTGGAGAAGGAGATTATACTTCCATAAAGCAAGCTGTAAACAACTCTGTTGATGGAGATACATTACTTGTTAATAAAGGAGTTTACGTAGAAAACGTGGTCGTAAATAAAAAATTAGCAATAATCTCAAAGTCGGGAAATCCGGAAGACACAATCGTTCAAGCTCTTAATCCTGGCGATCATGTCTTCCATGTAACTGCCGACAATGTAACAATTAGCGGGTTCAATGTAACAGGAACAAACAAGTCAGGCATATATTACACTGGATCGGATGGCACTATCGCTGGCAATAAACTGGTTTCTGACAAATATGGAATTTATCTGGAAAAAGCTGAAAACATTACAATTGAAAACAACAATGCATCTCAAAATGGGTGTGGAATTTACTTGAAAAACTGCAGAAAAAATAAACTGGTAAATAATGAAGTAAATTATAATTGGTTCAAGTGGGGAAAATATAGAAACGGGGTTCTTCTCAAAAATTCAAGTAATAATAAGCTAACAGATAACAATATATCAAGAAATTGGGATGGTATATGCCTCGAAAATTCTTCAAACAATGAACTGAGCAAAAATGCAGTTATAGATGACTATTTCTGTATTAGTCTTAGAGATTCAAATAATAATAAACTTATTGATAATACCGTCAGATCAATTGGATATTCATTTGATATTACGCTGGGGAAATCTCATAATAATACTTTGCAAGGTAACAGTGCAGGCTTTATGGCTGAAATTAGAGTATCATCTGGCCCAGAGAGCACAAATAACACACTTGAAGGCAAGCAACATATTAGAAGACAAAATAGCCAGTTTTTTTGTCAAAGATTACTATTTAACTTAGCGAATCGGTAATTTAATTTTAGATCACTTATAGACTTTGAAACCTTTTATGTTAATCTAATTTCCCAAAATATATTCCAGAATTAATTGCCATAGCACTAACATTCGCAGATATGTTTTAATCAACAGAATTTCTCGCAAAACCTACTTATCTACTATATTATTTTTAATATATTATCTATTTTGATTATTTTAACTGTAACTTCTAAATCAAAAATCGGATTGTATACTTATAGAGTTTTTCCCTCTTCCATTAATTATTCTACCCCAACGGTGTCTGGAAAGGTATTTGTGGGACCTGCCTGGATTCCACCCAGAAAAATTATTTAAGCATCAATAAAAACAAAATCTCCTGCAGGAGAAACAAATTCGCTTTGTGCGGAAGAAAAGGCAGGGTTTATCTTGTGGAACTGCAGGTTCCCGCTTTTTCAAAAGGAATCGTGAAAAAAGAAGCAAACGTCTGCCCAGTTTGCCTGGATGAAATCAATGAGGCGTATATCAGGTTCAAAAGAGAACATATCGAGCAATCCCACGAAGAGGGCCATATCCACGGGCATAAGAGCGTTTACAAGCATTGAGTTTAAGTAAAGCTGCATTTTGCGACTTTATTTCGATTCTTTTTTCTATATTATTAGCTTCAATAAATATTTCTTGATAAGGGTAACTTTTTATCCAAGTATGTTTGATCTCTATAAAATTCAACATTTTGAAGCATTTAATGGGTTTAGATCCAAAATAGAATCAATTTTACCATTAGTAACTCTGATTTTGCTTAACTAATTAATTATAGGTTAAATAATTCAGGCCTCATAAAGAAAACAAAAGCTCACAAACTATAAAACAGGCTTAATATAATTATCTACATTTTTAACTAACAATCACCTAGATGTTGATATATATTGATAATTAGGAAATTTTATTCTAATACTTTTATATATTTTAAAATTATATGACTATTTGTACTCACTGGCATAGCCACCTTTGGAAAAGTTATGGACAACTATCTTTAATTCGTTTTGTTCTAAACCGGTGACTGCGTAAGAGTACGCAAAGAAGAAAGAGTACGCAAAGAAAAATATGAAATCTACTAAACGAGTGGAGGAAAATAAAATGTATATTGGCAATATTGGCAACTTTGACATTCGCTGCAGCCGGGATTTCCAAGTAATTAAGAATGGTGTAGTAGTGTGGGATGGATAACGAATCATAAGAGTTGTCTTTAAAATTAATTGACAGTTCCATAGATCCGTTATATTTTGAGCTGGCGGCTGCATAAAATGAAAAACATACAAAAAATAGTATAAGCTTGGAGAAAGGAAAAACTGAGTATATCAATAATTTCTTATGCTGTCTGCCAGAGACTCAAAGCAATTTCAAATGATCTTTTCTAAACAGCTTGAAAAAAATATATCTATAGATATCTCTCAAGATTAACATCTGATCCTATAGATTCACTTTACCTCGAGCCGATATCTCGATATCTATCTATTTTTACTGGTATCCTTGAGTAATTGATTTATTTTTCTAAATTTATGGTTCTATTATTGTTTAAGGAGATTGAAGTCACTTTCAAGTAGATGCCTCATAGTTTTGTTGCTTGAAAACTTACTCTGGATACAGAAAATGGTTTCATATAACTCTACCGATGGCGAAAAAAATTTTGAATTCGTAAAATGGGAAAAAATCCGCTAGTGAAAGTTTTTGTGAAGTAACTTCTTATTAGGAGTAATATAGGAAAATCTGCCTCTTTAAGGGAAATTTTCGACTTTACCAGTTTTAACTTTAATCAAATTTCATTTTCTAAAAATTGGTTTCTTATTTCTCAACATACTCCAGCACAACTCTGAATTCCTCATAATCTTCCAGTCTTTCTTCCTCATAATCTTCCAGTCTTTCACTCAGGAATTCTTCAGGCCTCTAAGGTCTGCTTCTTCACATATAGACAGGTAGATTTCTGAACCCGGCCAGGTGAGAATCTCTATACGAAATCTTTTAGGTTTCTTGTAGAGACAAAGAGATATTTAAAAACGAGAAAACAATTGATATATAAATTATTAATTTCATCTGTATATTAACAAATTAATCGCATATTAACAAATTATGTTCATTATACGCGATAATTGTCGGCTCGAAGTTATCCTATTCTAAGCCGGAGGGGCTATGTAAAGTTTCTGGGGGGTTTGGTTCTGAGATTCGTGCTTATCGGAGATTGTAGCAGTAGGCGGAGGTTCAGTACCGCGCTGATTGTCATTTTGATTGTTGTTTTATCTTTGCTTTCGGCAGGCATCGGAAGTGCAGAGGTTATTTATGTAGAACCCGGTAATTCGATCCAGGCTGCAGTAAATAATTCTACGGCCGGAGATCTCGTCATTGTGAAAGCCGGAGAATATCAGGAGAATATTGTTGTCAACGTTTCAGGAATAAAGATCAGTTCGGAATTTGAGAACCCTGAAAATGTGCTTGTAAGGGCCAGAGATATAAATTCCAGCGTATTCCGGGTTAAGGCCGGTAATGTAACTCTCAGCGGCTTCAATATAACCGGATTAGGGGAGGTTTCCAGTGTATTTAACGCTTCAAGCTCTACAAACTCTTCCGATGTCGGCAATAATTCCAGTGATTCCGAGAATGCAGATCTAGAGCAGGTTTCCAGTTCAGGGCCGAGTATGTCTACCCAATGGGATGAGTTCGGTTGTCCTGCAGCAGGAGTTTGCCTTGAGCAGGTTAACAACTGCACAATCGAGAACAATACATTTTTTGATAACAGGTACGGGATTTACCTGCAGGCATCCAGGAACAGTACACTCTTAAAGAATACTTTTTTCCGCAACGGAATATGGCTTGATGAAGGGTGCGGTGAGAACCTAATGATAAATAATACTATAGAAGAGAGTAATCTAGTTCTTGGGGCTCATTGCTGGGACAATATAATGTTCCAGAACCGGCTTTCGAACGGTGAAGGAATAAGTATTGCTTGCTGCGGTGGAAACAATCTCGTGTCAAGGAATGAAATTATAAATTGCAGTACCGGCATTGACATTTATGATGTTCAGGCAAGAACTATCCTGCGTGACAACCGGATCTCTAACTGCGAAAATGGGATCTATCTAACTTTTGTCTTCGATTCCAGGGTTTATAATAACACAATTTCAAACGGCAGCACAGGCATATTTCTGAGAGAGAACTGTCAAAACAACGAGTTATCTAATAATACAATAATAGAGAGTAACGAATCTGGAATTTGTCTGCAGGATTACAGCGCAGATAACCGTATTTATAATAATTACTTCAATAATAACTTAAACGTGATAGCCGAGAATTCCGAAGGAAATATTTGGAATACTACACAGTCACCAGGGACAAGTATCATAGGAGGGCCAAACTTGGGAGGGAATTTCTGGGCAAATCTAAAAGGAACAGGCTTCTCTCAGGTCTCGAACGATTCAAACTCCGATGGGATCTGCGATTCTCCGTTCAAGATTAATGGAAGTGACTTCGATTATCTTCCGCTTGCCAAACCTCCTTCCTCAACCGAGCTGGACCTTACGGTCAACAGTCGAAATGCCTGAAGCAAACAATATTTATCACATTTCTTGAGATTGATATGGATCCCCTCAATTTTATTTATTTTGGAGCCCTGCTCTCAGGGCAGTCAACATGACAGGCAAGTAAACCTCAGGTTTTGAAAGTAAGGGACACAGGAAAAAGTAATGTCAGTGTTTCCGCTGAATTTAGTAATTCTTCAGGTTCGGTTTTCCCTGAAGGCCTCTATATTTCTTCCATTTTCTGGCACTTTTCCAGTTGCGATGATTCTGCAGCGGATTTTTATATATTATTCCTTTGGAAGAGTAAGCTGGGTAAAAACAGCTGCAGCGGATTTCTCTTTGTCCACAACTTATTGAAGCTCACCATTAATCGTGAAAGTCAACAGTAGTGTCATGAGAGAACTTTCAATGTTTAGTTCTTTTAATTAATATAAAAATAAGAATTAAAAACCGTTGAAACCCAAAACTAATGGATTTTAACCTTTTAAATGTAAAATAAATTCTCAACATGCTGTACATTCTTTGGAGAAATGATTAAGATTATATATAGGTCCTAAAATAAGGACTATTGACTCTTAAATAGCTAAATTTTTAGGTCTTTGTAAGAGCTCTATAATTTGATATTTCTGGTTTAAAGGGGGAAGTATGGGTGTGGGTAAATAAATTCACAATTTTTTTAGCGGTTGCTATTTTTCTTATAATTTTGGCTTATAGCCCTGCATCCGCCAGGGAGATTACAGTAGATAGTAATGGCTCAGGTGCAGATTTCAAATCGATTCAGGAAGCAGTGAAGAATTCGTATCATGGAGATGTAATTTTAGTTTGTCCAGGAAATTATAACGAAAGTGTGGATGTAACGAAAGAAAATATAAGCATTCTTTCTGAATCTGAGGATCCTGAGAACACTATTGTTCGGGCATTTAAAATGGGTGCAAACAATACTACTATAAGTGGATTTAGTATACAGGAAGGTTTAATTTTACGGAAATATATACCTACTGGTGCCTCTACTGGTTATAGTTATCAAGACCCCATTGAAAACTGTACTGTTAAAAATAACATTTTAAAACTGGGCATTGATGCTAAGGTGTGTCATAATTTCACAGTTGTGAAAAATGTAATTTTGAATTCAGGTATCCTTATATCTGCCCCTGAAGACGCCGTGATTTCTAATCTTAGAATTTCTGACAATCTAATTGTTGACGGAAGTATTGATAATTCAGGTATCCTTATATCTGCCCCTGAAGGCGCCGTGATTTCTAATCTTAGAATTTCTGACAATCTAATTGTTGACGGAAGTATTGATGTTTCTCAACAGCGAGGTAGTTGTTTTTTACTTAATTCAGGTAATTTTATTTTGCTTAATAATACTATTTTAAAAGGTATGATAGCGTTGAATAACTGCTGCGGCTACAAAATTCTCGAGAATTATATTTCAAATGATCCGAATGCTGGCTCGGGAGGTATGGGAATTGCCCTTTATGGATCTAATTCTACTAAAATAGAAAATAATACAATTGTAAATTGTAGTTCAGGTATGCATATGATGTCAGGGTCTTGTACAATTAGTAATAATACCCTGACTGATAATGGTCAAGGAATTATGGCTGGGTCATCGCTAAAGGGGAACTCATTTTTAAATAATACAATCTTAAATAACAATATAGGGATATTCTTGAGCGGTCCAGCTTATGTTCCCGCTTATATTGGAGATTCGACAGGAGGAGACTCACTTTTAAATGAAGGAAACTCACTATTAAATAATAATATTTCAAACAACAATATAGGTATATTTTTCGAAAGCGATTCGTCTGGCAATCTGGTAGCTAGTAACAGGGTGGAGCTAAACAATCAATATGGAGTCTATGTCGAAGATGTCAGCTATGAGGTTCCATATAATGGGACTAATTGGTTTTATAATAATATATTCAACAATACTGTCAATTTCTTTAACGGTGACGGCAACTACAAGAGCAACTATTATACTGCAAAGACAATAAGCAATAAAACCGGAATATTTTTTGCTACCTGGAATACCACAAAAGTCTCAGGTACTAATATTGTATGCGGCCCTTACCTTGGTGGTAATTACTGGGCAAAACCTAATGGAACTGGATTTTCCCAGAACTGTGTAGATTCGGATGAAGATGGAATTGGAGACTTACCCTATAAAATTAATGAGAATTATACGGACTATCTCCCACTCGCATCTGTATCAACATCACAGGAATCAATAATTCCCATCGCAAACTTCAGCACCAATATAACACAGGACCTTGCCCCAGTTGCTGTCCAGTTTACAGATCTCTCGAAAAATGCAATTTTATGGGAGTGGGATTTTGACAGTGATGGAATATCTGACTCTACAAACCAAAATCCAGCTTATACATACACGACCCCTGGAACTTATATTGTCAATTTAACCGTGAGTAACGGAAAAGATAGGTCATCAAAAAATATGGAAGTAGTTTTACAGGAAGCTGAAGTTCCTCCGTTAGCAGACTTCAAAACTAATGCCACAGCTGGCCAGGTTCCTCTTTCAGTTAAATTTACACAACTCTCGGAAAACGCAACATCATGGGTATGGGATTTCAACAATGATGGAACTGCTGATTCTATAGAAAAAAATCCGGTTTATGTATATGCTTATCCTGGAACCTATACTGTTAACCTAACAGTAGATAATATAAAGGGCACTTCCTCAAAATCGTCTATTGTAACAGTATCTCCTGCACAACGCATAGATGGGGAGCTTATTCTCACCGAATATCTGATTACAACAAACAAATCAATCACGGGTGGCCCTGCTATCTACAATGACTGGATAGTATGGCAGGATAACCGCAATGGAAACCGGGATATCTATATGCATGATCTCAACACTCGCAAGGAAATGAAAATAATCACCGGTGAAACTAGTCAGTACGATCTTGATATTGGCAGTGGCAATATAGTGTGGTATAATCTGCGTAATGGAAATCAAAGTGAGATCTACGTATACAATGCCTCCGCTTCTAAGGAAACTCAGATAATCACTAACAAATCATTTAAGTGGCTTCCTGCTATCTATAAGGATAAGGCTGCATGGATTGATTTCCGCAATGGAAAATCCGATGTATACATGTATAATCTTTCTACTTCCAGAGAGATTCAGATTACTACCAGTGAATCCGACCATAAGTATTTTCCTAGTATATACGATGATAGAGTAGTATGGGTAGATGGAGATATTTACATGTACAATCTGTCTACTTCCAAAGAGACACAGATAACTTCCACTGAATCATGGAAGCAGAAGCCTGTAATTCACGGGGACAGAATTGTATGGCAGGATGAACACAATGGGTATTTCGATATCCACATGTATGATCTTTCCACTAAAAAGGAAACTCAAATCACTAGCGGACGAGTAGGCTGGCCTGCCATTTATGGTAACAGAATAGTATATACCGATACTCGCAATTGGAAAACTGATATCTATATGTACGATCTACCCACTGGAAAGGAGACTCAGATCACTACCAGCGGATCAGCGTCGGGTCGTGCAATCTACGGGGACAGGATTGTATGGGCAGATTCTCGCAATGGACTTGAAAACTCGGATATCTACATGTGCACTATTTCGAAGAAGGAATCCGGATCAAAAAGACCTGATGCAGACTTTTCTGCATTTCCAAATTCAGGAACAGCACCGTTAAAAGTATTGTTCACTGACAATAGTACAGGTGCACCTACTTCCTGGCTGTGGGACTTTGGGGATGGAATTAATTCAAAACATGCAATGAATGCGACGCACACCTTTACAAATCCTGGAACTTATAACGTTACTTTAAATGTAACTAATGCCGCTGGCAGTAGTTCGATAACCAGACAGGGCTATATTACAGTAAAAGGCAAGTAAAGTGTCTAAAATAGTGAGACAGTTGTGCTTTAAGAGTAACGAAAACCGTCAAGGCTGAAATATAGTAATAAATTATTAACCAAACCTAAAAAACGGACAAGATTTAATAAATCTTGTCAGATCTCAGGGTTATATTTTGGTTTGCAGTATTCAGTAACTGACCCTCTAACTGATTAATGAATAAAAAAGATTAGTGAGTCTTAAGAGAAAGATTAGTAAGTTCTTTTGAACAAAACCACGCAATATGAGGTTGTCGGTCATGAAAATCTTGATTGTCTACCTCTTTCAGTTTCTCTCAATCGGTGCTTTGGGACATGAAGATCCCATCGTTCAGGATTTTTCCCCTCCTTCTTAATACTCTTTCTAAATACTATACTCTTATTGCACTCTTACAAAAAATTCATGTGGAATTAACTCCTATTTATAGCTATTATGAGACAGTCAGCGGGAATATGGTTATTTATAGCACTGGGTCTGCTCTTCGGCCTGTTTGCAGATTTGGGAGCTGCAGATGAGACCGTTACTCTGGGTAGCGAGGAAGTAAATCTTTCGGAATTCAGGGCTTTTGACCTGCTCTGTAAATGTGAAACAGGATGCATAGTTAATACGGTTTCTCTTTCTTCCAGTGGGAATTGTCTTGCAGTCGGGGATTTTAATCATAATGTTTCTCTTTTTAGTTCCGATGGGGAGAAACTCTGGAATTATACCACTGGAGATATTGTTTACACCGTATCAATCTCTTCCGATGGAACTCGTGTAGCTGCAGGAAGCAACGATAAGAAAGTCTATTTTTTTAACAGGGAGGAAAAATTACTCTGGAGTTACGAAACAGGGGGAAGTGTGAACAGTGTTATGATCTCCTCCGATGGTTCATATGTGGCAGCGGGCAGTGAAGACGGCAAGATTTACTTCTTTAATCGAGAAGGCAAGCTTTTATGGAATTTTGATTCCGGAAATTCCATCCGCAGTATAGCCATTTCCAAGGACGGCTCTTATGTTACAGCCGGAGGGTCCAATCACTGCATTTACCTCTTTGACAGTGAAGGAAATAAAATGTGGGAACAGAGGACAGGCAGTGTAATCAATAGTGTGTGCATCACTCCACAGGCCAATTATGTGGCTGCCGGAGGTTCCAATTATAACGTTTATCTTCTTAATCAGAAAGGGGAGTTTTCCTGGATACACCATCCTGCTTACTGGATTAGCAGTGTTTCTCTGACAAACAATGGCTCCTATCTGGCAGCAGGAAGCTTTGACGATAAAATTTACTTGTTTAACAGCACAGGCACAAAACTCTGGGACTACAAGGCAAAAGACGACATCTACAGTGTTGTCATTTCGCCGGATTCTTCATTCATTGCAGCCGGAAGCTGGGATGATACGCTTTATGTGCTCGATCTCGATGGGAATGAGTTCTGGAACTGCAGTTGCGGAGGAAATATTAATGACGTATACATTTCTCGTGATAGCTCGGTCATTGCCGCAGCGAGCGATGATGGAGCAGCGTATCTTTTTGAGCGGAACTCGACAGTTTTTGCACGGCTCTTTGGGGATCGTTTCCTTTTAGAAGAAGGACTCGGACTGCCGTTAAAAGAAGATATGGCAGCAGTTGTAGGCATTGAAAATGTGGTTGAGATTGCTTCGGCCTCCAAGGATTCAGATAGTGTAAAAAGTGAAGGCAATCCTGCAACAGAAAACTCCGCCTCCACAGAAAGTTCACCAAGGTTTTCGGGACTGCTTAATTTCTTTAAATATCCAATATTCCTTTTACTGGCGGTTTTTATAGTAGCGATTTACCTGAAGAATCAAACCTTCAAAAAACGGCCAAGAGAGGAAAACTTGGAAGACTTTGAGAACCTTGATGATGAAAAACACAGGTCTGGAAATTAACACAAAAATTCGGAAATCTGAAATTTCAGCTCTAGAGACGTAAACTTCCATTTCTGTAATATGTAGAGAAAATTACTATATATCCCACTTTCCGCAGTAATATTTCACATTTCATAATTTTTCCTGCTATCGATTTTTAATCCAACATGAATTTCTTGGACTTTTATGCAGGAGGTGAAAGCAACTATATGGTGTATTTAGAAACCAAAAAACGATATCATTCAATTTTCACCAAATCTTTTAAAGAGTCAAAATTATTTATATCTGTTTCAAAAACGTTATCAGAAAAAATATTGGTTTTCGAAAAAATACTGCGGAATGTGGGATATATTACGGAACTGATATCATAATATTTTTGCAGTGGTAGTTATGAATAAAGGAAATAAAAAAATCACATTCTTTATCGTTTTTCTGATTTCCATAGTCCTTATTGGATTATTTGTAAAGATGACAATTTTTACTCCAACAATAACCCCACATGAAGGCAATATAGGTGGCTTAGTCGTTCAATTTAGAGAGGGGGTTACCAAAACAGAAGCAAAAAATATCCTTGAGAACTACAACTTGACTATGTATTATGTAGATTATAATTATTATGCAATGCCAGACACGTATTACATAGTGGTAGATAAAGACAAAGTGGTGGATGTTAGGAATGAATTGGAAAAAATAGAAAGTTGGACTAATTATACAACATCTATCGAAAAAGGAAATTATTGTATAATTACGGTACCTGATCAAACTATTAATGATAAGAATTTTATTAAGATATTAAATAAACATAACCTTCAAGTAAAAACGTTCGTCTATTGCCATATTCGATTTGGAGAGCATCCTTTGAGTGGGATTTCTGAAGAACGCGCGGATAAGTATGTAAGCGAACTTGAAATGAATGAAAACATCTTTACTGTATACATTGAGTCTTTTCAATCTTAAATTCCAAAATAAAAAAGGGAAATCTTGACTGTTGATTTTCATATTTTTGTAGTATAATTAAAATAAGTAATTAAAATAAGTAACAAAAAAATGAAAAAGAACTTTTGTATTTATTCAATATTTTGTACAGTCGTTTGGTAACCTTATTTTTATAATAAATTTTTAGATAACTAAATCCATTATGTTTTCTTATGTTGAATCAAACAGAAATATAATTTACTCAGTATAGGTCTTTTCGTTTTTATACTCGCGTTCTGTAAGTATAATCTACTTGTTACCTCCTGCTAATTCTAGTCATATTGCTGAAAATTTATTAAATATTTTACTTTTAACAGCTTTCAGATTTCTTTGCTTGCAGCTTCGGATAAAACCCTTATATGAAAACCAGAATCAAGCTCCTCTGCAAGCCTTTTACATTTTTCCAGGTCAATTTCGGGCACATTAACTACTGTAACTCTTGTACTGATTCCTGCCTTCCTTGCTCCCTTAACAAAATCAAGTACTGCAGAATAAGCATTTTTATGAATAGGCCTGCAAAGTTTGTTATATTTTTCTTCGGACTCGGCATTCAAGCTTACGGAAACAGAGTCTAATCCTGCAGTTTTCAGTTCTGAGACCACATCTCTTCCCGGGTTTATCAGGGCTGCCTGTCCATTGGTATCTAGCCTGACTCGAATATTCCGGTTTTTCAGCCAGCGGGTTACTGCTAGCACCACATCAAATCTGAGGGTTGGTTCTCCAAGGCCTGTGAATACTATTTCTCTATATTTTGAAAGATCCAGTCCTTCAAGGGCTCCGATAACTTCCTCTGTTGTCGGTTCTCTTGAAAGCCTCAAGTCATATCCGTAAACCCCGTCTGCAAAATTACGGATGCAAAAAACGCAATCTGCACTGCAGCGGTTTGTAAGGTTAATATAAAGATTTTTGTGAGCTTCATAGTAGACCGTGTCCATGAAATCAAAATTTCTCACATTCCTTATAACCATGACGTATTTATTCCGTTTTTATCCGGGAGCTGAAAACAGCTTTATATATACGAACCTCTTATCAATTTACTTCTGCTTTTCGGTTATGACTTGCGTTTTCAAGCAGAAAGTTTATAGGTGATCATGTACTTCTAAGGTTCGATCTGCAGCATTTAGCTAGCAGTATCTATGTTTCAACTCATTTACTCTCCGCATTGAAGTCTCTCATGTTTCAATTAAATATCTGATTTCAATGTTGACAGATGTGTGTTAAAAAACCTATGATTGATGAAAAATTGCGACACTCGCAATTTCGAAGGAGAATCTTATATGGCACAATTAGCTAAATTCGACGTTCCAGAAGAACTTACAAACAAAGCACTTGAAGCTCTGGAGCTTGCCAGAGACACTGGAAAGATTAAAAAAGGCACCAATGAAGCCACAAAAGCAATAGAAAGAGGCAATGCAAAGCTCGTTCTGATCGCAGAAGACATCGAGCCTGCCGAGATTGTCGCTCACATCGCTCCTCTTTCCGAAGAAAAGAAAGCACCTTATATCTTCATCAAAAACCAGAAAGAACTCGGTGCAGCCAGTGGGCTTGGTGTGTCCTGCGCAACTGTCGCAATCGTAGATGCAGGAAAAGCAGCTGAAATCGTCCAGGACATTGCTCAGAAGCTTGAAGCTCTTAAATAATCCTGATAACAAGAGGTGCTAATTATGGCTGATGAAAGCATAACCGGCGGCTTTGCTGCTGAGGTTATTGACGTTATCGGGAATACAGGTATGCATGGTGAAGCCAGCCAGATCCAGTGTAGGGTTCTGGAAGGCAGGGATAAGGGCCGTGTTATCACAAGAAACTGTGTGGGCCCTGTCCGCGTAGGCGATATCCTGATGCTTCTTGAGACCTCAAGAGAAGCAAAGAAACTGACCACCAGATAAGAAAGCGGTGAGATTGATGGAACAGAGAAAATGCTATTTCTGCGGGAAGATGCTGGAGCCCGGAACTGGTAAGCTCTATGTCAAGAAAGACGGTTCTACCTATTACATGCACTCTTCCAAGTGTATGAGCAACTTCAAATTAGGCAGACTTCCAAGGCGTACCGAATGGACCGAGAAGGGCAGAATCCAGTTGAAGAAAGCATAAAAGTAGAATTGCCAGTTTTATTTGTTCGGATTATTAAGGTGTGCACATGGAACAGACATACGTTATGGTAAAGCCTGACGGAGTCCAGCGCGGGCTAGTCGGAGAGATAATTTCCAGAATCGAGAAGCGAGGTCTGAAGCTCGTTGCCCTCAGGATGAACGTTATCAGTGAAGCCACTGCAAAAGAGCATTACGGTGAACATGCAGCCAAGCCTTTCTTCCCAGGCCTTGTCGAATTCATCACTTCGGGACCTTCAGTCTCAATGGTAGTTGCAGGAAAAGATGCAATCCGGGTTATGAGGGCTATAAATGGGGCTACAAACCCTGTAGATGCAGCTCCCGGAACAATCCGTGGGGATTTTGCTCTTGATGTAGGCAGAAATGTAGTTCATGCCTCCGACTCTCCAGAAGCTGCAGCAAGGGAAATTGCAATTCACTTTAAGGACTCCGAAATTGGAAACTATTCCAGGGTCGATGAGGTCTGTCTGTACGAATAAAGCAGGTGCATCAAAGCCTTTTTGTGTTCCTGGAATTTCAGGACACGATTCCAGGCCTTTGTTTATCCGACCTGCAATTATGGGTCCGTCAGGGTAAACCCGGACCCTTCTGGACCTGCAGCAAATAAGACGCGGGAATGAGAGAGGTTTTGCATATGGCCGACAAGAAAAATTTGAGGACTCCTATAGTCTGCGTGATGGGGCACGTTGACCACGGGAAAACGACTCTGCTAGACAAGATCAGGGGTACTGCAATTGTCAGTGGAGAAGCTGGCGCAATCACTCAGCATATCGGGGCAACCGAAGTTCCAATAGATGTGATTATCAACAAACTTGGAGATCCAAGGCTTCGGGACAGATTCATAGTTCCAGGGCTGCTCTTTATTGATACTCCTGGACATCATGCCTTTACAACTTTAAGAAGCAGGGGAGGTGCCCTTGCCGATCTTGCAATTGTTGTAGTTGACATAAACGAAGGCTTTAAGCCTCAGACCTACGAAAGCCTGCAAATCTTAAAGCGGTTCAAAACTCCTTTTGTTGTTGTTGCTAATAAGATCGACAGGATTGGCGGCTGGGTCTCACAAAAAGACCTGCCTTTTGCAGCTACTTTCAAAAAACAGTCAGAAGACGTCCAGGGCAAGCTTGAGACAAAACTCTACGAAGTAATCGGTGAATTATACAACCAAGGTTTTGCAGCAGAACGGTACGACAGGGTTACAAACTTCCAGAAAACCCTGGGCGTAGTGCCTGTAAGTGCTATGACAGGCGAAGGAATTCCTGATGTCTTGATGGTACTCCTTGGCCTGGCCCAGAAATTCCTTGAAGCAAACCTACAGTACAGTGCCAAAGGTCCAGGAGTCGGAACTGTGCTTGAGGTCAAGGAAGAAAAAGGTCTTGGTGCAACTCTTGACGTTATTCTCTATGACGGCACTTTGAAAAAGGGCGATACCGTTGTTATCGGAAGCCTCGGAAAACCAATCCAAACAAAGGTCCGGGCTCTCTTAAAGCCAAGAGAACTCTCTGAGATGCGTTACGAGAGCAAGTTCAAACAGGTGAATAAGGTTACTGCCGCCGCTGGTGTAAAGATTTCGGCTCCTGGTCTAGAAGGTGCTCTTGCAGGCTCTCCAATAAGGGTTGCTACCGAAGAAACCCTTGACGAGGTTGTAGCCCAGGTAAAATCCGAGGTCGATGAGGTCAGAATTGATACGGGCTCAGTAGGAATCATGATCAAAGCCGATACCCTTGGCTCTCTTGAAGCCCTTGTCTATGAGTTCCAGAAAGATGATGTCCCTATCAGGAAAGCAGAAGTTGGGGATATCTCACATCGGGATGTAATAGAGGCTTCTACGGTTGAAGACCCGTTATATTCTGTGATTATAGGTTTCAATGTCAAAGTTCATCCTGACGCTAGAGATTTCCTGCAGAAAAGCAGTGTGAAGGTATTCACCAGCGATGTGATTTACCGCCTGGTTGAAGATTACCAGGAGTATGTAAAAGAGCAGCAGGAACAGGCTGAAAAGAAGATTTTCGAAACAATAATCCGTCCTGGAAAGTTCAAAATCCTTCCCGGATGTGTATTTCGCCAGAGTAAACCCGCAGTTGTCGGCATAAGAGTACTTGGTGGAGTCGTGCGGACAAACGCGGATGTTATGCTTGAAAACGGAAACGTTGTAGGCAAGATCAAAGGTCTGCAGATTGAAGGAGAAAATATTCCGTCTGCAAGGGTAGGCAAAGAGGTTGCAATGGCAATTGAAGGCGCAACCGTAGGCAGGCAGATCAAAGAAGAGGACGTGCTCTATATCAATGTGCCTGAGAGGCATGCCAAAATTCTTGAGCACGAGATCTATGATTCCCTTTCAACTGATGAAAAGGAAACTCTTGAGATTTTCCTCTCCCTGAAACGAAAAGATAATCCTTTCTGGGCAAAATAATGCTTATATGATAACTATATTCAGAATTATGTTCAGAATTTATGGAAGGTTCAGGTAAGAATTCAGGAAAAATCCGGGTAGAGTTTCGGATGGAAAGGCAAAGGAATATATTTAAAATAAATCTGATATTGGAGGATTTCACATGGCTAATTTCAAAGTTGTAGTTTCTGACCCAAAGGAAGGGCGTGCTTACCAGATCGATTTAAAAGATGCTGGAGCAAACGCATTAATCGGAAAGTCAATAGGCGATGTTGTTGACGGTTCAATTTTCGGACTGGCCGGCTACAAAGTCAAGATCACCGGCGGCTGTGATGGTAGTGGTTTTGTTATGAAACCCGACCTTCCGGGCTCCAGAAGGCAGAGAATTCTGATGGCAGTAGGTGTGGGATACACCCCCAAGCTTCCAGGACAGCGCAGGAGAAAGATGGTACGCGGCAAGGAAATTACCTCTGACGTCGTCCAGGTTAATGCAAAAGTCGTTGAGTATGGAAGCAAATCCATGAAAGCTCTTCTTGGTCTTGAAGCCGCAGAAGAAGCTCCAGCAGCAGAGTGATTTTTCAAGTTCCGCCTGCGGGCGGGCTTTAAACACTTTTTATTTAGTTTTTGATTTTAGTTTGATTTTATTTTGTTTTTATTTTGATTTTGGTTTGACTTTTTTCATCTGCTATTGGTTTTAATGTTTTTCTACTTCTTGTTTCCTTTTTCCTCGTCTTTTTTCTATTATCTCCTCCCCTATAACGAACCCAATTCCAATGAGAGTTCCAGTGCGTATTCCATTCATTAAGTCATGAGACAAGTATCCCAATAACATGCATACAATAAAGGCCGTAGTGAAATGTAAAAATCGCTCTTTCATTAGAGATTTTTCCATATTTACCATCTCCTTATTATATTCAAAAAATATGTATGAGGTTAAAACATATATATTTTTATCTCAAGTTTCAACAATCACTTTACAGTTTTATGAACGGCTGTTACAAAGTGGTTGATATAAAATTACATATATTACCTAAAAGCGAGAATAAAGGCATCCTTTGCCAAGAATGTTCCTTCAAAAAAGAGAAGTTGCGAGGGTGTTTTCCATCCTAAATATCAGGGAAAAATCACTAATTGCCTAAAACCATAGGAAAATCTCCAATGAATAAAAGTAAAAGCCAGAGGGTTATTACAGAGAAATTATTACAAATAGATTCAATGACGTAAAATCCAAATCTAGCCTTTTTCACTTGTATCTATTTTCTCAATCTCTCTCAATCTCCACATGACTTCCATCGCAGAATGGTTTATTTCTGGATTTTCCGCACCTGCAGAGAGTGACTCGATTCCTGATCTCATACTCTTTGCTATCGGCGGATTTTATCGGGATGCCACCACGTACCCAGAGAGGACCGTGCTCGCCGTGGCGAGGTCCTTCCTCGACGACAATAGACTTCTCAAGTTCAGGCTCAATCTCTTTTCCTGTGGCATTGTCAATGATTACCAACCTTCCTGAAGGGCAGTTACATGCTTCTTCGATAGCAATGTCTCGAGCTTCCGGGTTCTCGGATTGCTGGACAAGGTTCCATATTCTTCCTGCCCGTGTGCAGAATCCCGCGTGGACACATAGATGCTTATTGTCAATGAGAGTCAGTAAAGTGCCAGGGATAACGTTTGCACCTGCGCTGAAGGGCTCAAAGTCCCCTGCTTCGGTTCCATCAAAATGAGAATTTGCATGCGTCCCGTCACAGAATGGTTTATTCCCTGAGTGGCCACATCGGCATAGAGCATACTGTTCCTTTATAGGGTATTTCTTGACTTCACGCCATATTAGGCGGTCAGTTTCTTTATCTTTGCAAATCTCCATGGTGATAAGGGGAACTCTACCGGTCACTTTATAGGGACCATTTATAAGCACAGTGATCTTGGAGTTATTTGATACATTTGATTTTCTTTCCGCTTCTTCGATCATCTTGCAATCTCTCCATTTTGATCTTCTCAAAGCTTTTATGTGGCAGTTCACCATAGCAAAAATATCTCTGCAAGTACGTGTTTTTGCGCTCTTCTCTTCCGCTGATGGGGTTACAATCTAGTCTCTTTCAATGAAGAGACCTACAAGCTAGTAATGAGTTTTTCGAACTCTGACAGCCTTTTTCAAAGGCTACGACCCCATTATACAGCATCTAAAATAAATTGTGAAGATTTTTCATCTTCAAGGCTCGAAGAAAATAATGAACTATAGATTTGACTAACTTATGGACTAAGCTTTGAACGCGGTCAAAGCAGCCTCTCTCCAGGCTCGGTCCCGGCCCCGGGTTTGCACTCATAAACTTCAGTAATTTTCATAACTACAAGGGCTTTTGCAGGGAACCTGTCTCCTCTGCTCTTGACCATTTTGTACATCTTTTCGTAATCATCCCCTTCAGTCTTAATCTCAATATCTCCCTTTATCTGGTAACAGTCTCTTATTTCCGGGCCCCAGACATAGATTGCTCCCCTCGGGTTTTCATCAAGATTGTTGCGGGTTTTATGAAAATAATTGTCTGCAATCCAGATTGTTTCCCCGTCTTCCTGCAAATTACACATGCCTATTGGGATTACATTTGGATCTCCGCCTTTAGACGCCGTTGCAAATGGGAATATTTTCATTTTTGCAAAGTCTTCTTTCATTTCGTCAGTTAATTTCACCATTTATTTTACCCCTTATTGAATTGGTTTTTACTAATATGGCTGTAATCCTTATATAACTTTGAATGTTTCAAAAATATAAAAAGTCAAGAACTGCGTTCTATCTTTTTTCTTATTGGGTAATCCATATAAAAAGAATATAGATAGAGATAAGAAGGATGATAAGCCGAAAATAAAGAGAATACTAAGAATAGAAAGAAATCTATACCGAAAATAAAGAGGATTAAAGATTAGATAAAGAAGGTGCCAGAAAGTAAAAATGAATGGAAGCTTTAGAGAAAAAGTACGATAAACAAAAATGTGATAAAGAAAAAAAGCCCAAGGAAAAGAGCCGGAAATATAATTGGCTCCCCATTTGAGTTTCAACAGTTGAACACTTTATCCAGGAAGTACTGGTGAATTCGTAAATCTTCGGTTAATTCCGGATGGAAAGCAAGAGCCAGCACATTTCCCTGTTCTGCAGCAATAATCAGGTTATCAAGCCTAGAAAGTACGCGAACCCCAGGCCCACAGCTCAAGATTCCAGGAGCCCTTATAAACACGCCGGTAAAAGGAGAATCAAGGATCTCTAGCTCAAGTTCGGCCTCAAAAGAATTCCTCTGCCTTCCGAAAGCGTTTCTGTTGACCTTCGTATCCATAATTCCGAGCAGTTCCTGGTTGGTTTTCTCAACTTGCTCGTCGCCTTCCTTTGCAATTACAATCAAACCTGCACAAGTCCCAAGAATCGGAACTCCTCTTGCAGCCGCAGCTTTAATTTCCTCTGCAATCCCCTCGCGGGCAAGAAGTCTGCAAAGTGTGGTACTCTCCCCGCCAGGAATCACAATCCCACTGCATTCCGGGACAATACCCTTATGCTTTATTGCAACTACTTCTGCATCCACTCCTCTTTCCTTAAGGGCTCTCCTTAAAGCATTAATATGCTCAGAAACCGCTCCCTGAATAGCGATTACACCTATTTTCATGAAAAACACCATTTTCCAGAATTAATTCATTACCTGTTAATCCGAAAATAAAAAATTGAAGTGATTTATTCTTACAGGCCCGTAAGAAAGAATCCATTTTTAAAAATTAAACTTCAACCGGTGAGCTGCAACCTTTGCGCCGGTTTATCACGTCGTTCACATCGTTTTTGATCAAACTTTTTTCTAAAACGTTTGCGATCAAGCCTTTTTTGAAAAGGCTTGTGAGCAATCATATTTAAAAATGTTTGTGATCACATCCTATACTGACACGAAACGAAATTCTGGTAAATCAGCCCTCCTGAGAGGGTTGAAAATATAGCCTTTCTTGCCCATCAGCTCTTGACTCAGCTCAGTATCTTCATCATGATTCAGCCCTCTTGAGCGAAGCGAAAAGGGCTTCGTGCTCCCGAAGCGAAATTCGTGGAGCGAAAAGGGCACCGTCCTCCCGAGACGGGACTCGGGAGACGGAACTCAGGCAGGTTTTACCACCCGCGTTCCTGAAGGGCTTCTTGGGCAGGGATCATGTCTGCGCTGATGCCTTTCATGCCGGCACCGACGCCTTTTGAGATTTCTGCGAGCTTTGCAGGGTTGTCAAAGTTGTTTACGGCTTCAACAACGGCTTTTGCCATTTTCTCAGGATTTTCGGCTTTGAATATACCTGAACCTACAAAGACCCCGTCTGCCCCGAGGCGCATCATAAGCGCTGCATCTGCAGGGGTTGCAACTCCGCCGGCTGCAAAGTTTACTACAGGCAGACGCTGCATTTTTGAGGTTTCGACTACAAGTTCGATTGGAGCTTCTATTTCCCTGGAAACCAGAATCAGTTCTTCTTTTGTCTTCCCGGCAAGGGCACGGATTTCGCCCTGAATCTGTTTCATGTGCTTGACTGCCTGGCTGACGTCCCCTGTTCCAGCCTCTCCTTTTGTTCGGATCATGGCTGCCCCTTCGTTAATTCTCCTGAGGGCTTCTCCGAGGTTTCGGGCTCCGCAGACAAAAGGCACGGTAAACTGTGTTTTGTCTATATGGAAGTAGGGATCAGCAGGGGTCAGGACTTCAGATTCGTCCACCATGTCAACGCCCAGGGCTTCTAAAATTTCGGCTTCGACGAAGTGCCCGATCCTGGCTTTTGCCATCACAGGAATTGTAACCGTATCAATAATCTGCTGGACAATCTCAGGGTCGGCCATCCGGGCAACCCCACCCGCCTTTCTGATATCTGCAGGAACAGCCTGGAGGGCCATAACAGCAACTGCTCCAGCTTCTTCTGCGATCCTGGCCTGTTCTGGATTTGTAACATCCATGATCACACCCCCTTTCTGCATTCTTGCAAAGCCCCTCTTGATAAGTTCTGTCCCGTGTCTTAATTTTTCAAAGTCCATGAATGTCGTCCTCTCTGTTTTGATATGATTATAAGCTCTATGCCGTGGGAAACCCTGTCCACGCTGAAAAGACCTTAAGGTCTTTTCCATTGATTACAACCGACAGGTTGCGGTTTTCAGTTAGTTGTTTCTCCGGTGAATTATGAATACGCTCAATAGTCAAAAGCATTATTTAAGTTATTCCTTATGAATAAACACAAAGCAAATTAATTTCTAATGATTTAATGTTTTTCCTTCAACAATTTTTATTTTTTAATTTTATATGTTTCATCTTGCCTCTTTAGATAATGCAATATAGAGCCTTACTGTGGTTTATTTGTCTGCCTCTATATGCTTGCCTGAAACTTATTATCACTATTTCTGTCTTCATATAATATATATGATCTTCTTTCAGGTTCTGAAATATATAGTTTTCCTGGGACATAAGGCAAACAGGACTTGAAAAATCCTCTAAGTTAGTTCCTGATATCAAAACCATTGATTTATTAAATTCTATAGGTTTCAGCCAGGATTTGACAGATACTATCTGAGAATATAGTTATAAGGAGTATCTGGATCATTACATTCACAGGGGATTTTTTCCGGGAATAACTTCTGGATTTTAGAATTTATTGATTTTTTTTATTATTTGGGGGAATCTGGTTGAATTTCTACTTTATTCTTTTTTGTTGAATTTCTACTCCATTCCGTTCTTTTTTAATGTATTTCTACTCCATTCTGTGTTCTGGCTGCTTAGGAGCTCTTCTCTTCTATACAGGTTGAGCTTTGTGCAGACGACTACAGATACCCAGATCGTAGATGCAGGTATGAAAGCTTCTAAGAATTCGATGAGTTTAAAACTGAAATAAGCTGTAGTTTCGAGAGTCTCGAACCCGACACCAAGAATAAAACTGGAGACTCCAAAGAGTAGAAGTGCAGTAGCTATTCTCAAAACTCTCTGTTCAACACTTCCCTCATCATTAGGAAGCCCTTTTCGTATAATCAGAACGTATGCCGCATTCGTGCCAAGGAAGAAACCTGCTACATCAGCACTTATCAGAGATAAGGCTGTCAGAACAGGAGGGATAACAAACAGAATGAAGTACAAAATTAGGTTCTTATGCCTGAATGCGAGTTCAAAATTCTCTTTCTTGAAAAATTCTTCTTTCAGGGAGCTTTTGAGAAAGAGAGTAAAAGTAATCAGTAAAAATAAGCCTATAATAGCTCCTCCCATTATGTCTCCCAGAAAATGTCTTCCCAGGTACATCCTCGACAAAGCTACAAGAAATATCATAACAGGAGCCATCAATTTAATTATCCGTCTGTTGAAAATCTCGGAGCTTCCTCCCCAAAGTGCAGTTGTAATTGCGACATGCCCGGAAGGGAAACCGAAAGGAGAATGGTTAAGCGTTTCTTGAAGGCGGAAGGTCTCAAGGACTTCTTTGTCGGGAAGTTTAAATATACCTTCAGATCCTTCCCCACTGAAAGGCGAGGTATTTTTCACTCCATATTCAAGGTTAAGGACTTTATTATCTACATAATCCGGCCTTGGAAAGGCGACCACTGTCTTAATGATTTCGGTAATCAGACCTGTCCAGATTAAGAGCTGGAACAGAAGAAAACCTTTCCGGAAATTAATCCCGAAAGTTACGATAATTACTATGGCAGCTAAAAAAGCCGACGATCCCATTGAAGTTATCAAAATCATGAGGGATGTAAGCCAATCGTTTCCAAGTGATTGCAGATAGAGTATAGGTTCAGTCTGAAACAAGGGCTCTGACTCCTTATTTAAACATTTGCCTGCAGATATGCTCAGTTTTATCCAAAAAGTCTCGGGTTAAACTGCATATCTGGAATCAGTAAAAAATCTAGTTCTATTTCGTATAATTGAGTTTATGACGATGTATTCTAGAAAACTATTTTATATTTATATTGTTTTGTACCTATGTATAGCTGGAATCCTCTTCAGGGTTGGATACTTATTATTTAATTTACTGAGTATAATTACCTGTAAGATCTGAGTAAAACTACTCTTGTAAGATCTAAGTAAAATTACTCTTGTAATATTACTGTTCCGCTCTTCTGTTTCATTTTACTGTCCTATCTCTATGGACTCTGGAAGTTCCAGCTTAAAGTCACTGATCGAGAACCTCTTTTCAGGGCACCTTTCTTCACATCTTCTGCAGGCAGTACCGAGACATCTTTCGTTGTTGATCTTAAAACTCTCAGATTCTCTTGAAAGTGCCTCTTCTGGGCATTCTTTCACACAGGTATCACAACCGCTGCACTGAATGGTAGCGGTAAAACCATATTTTGACTCCACGATCTCCAGGCTTTTTCCAAGTTCGTGGATATCCGTTTCAGATTTTTTTTCAATAATGACTTCATGATATTTTTGCGGAACAGGCTGGATGCCTGATCTTTCGAGGTTTGAGTTATACTTTTCAAGCGGCATCCCTTCATTCCAGAGGGCTATTTCCTGGACGTAGATAGCTTCAAAGGTTGGGGATGAGGCAAACATTACATGATTTGAAAGTACCGATTTCTTCATTTCATTAAGGTAGGAGAGGTAGTCAGGGTCGAGGGCAAGGTCTTTTGCAAGTTCCAGGGAAGTATTTCCGCACTGGATAATCCGTTTCGGTGTTGCAGGCACAATGCCTGTAAAGCGGGCTTTTAGAGGGTCCACATACGTTCCACTTGCCCCGCATATGTACATTGTTTCCAGATCTTCGTATGCTATCCCTGCCTCATGCATCAGGGTCAGTTGACCTGCTCTCAGGGCTCCGAAGGCTTTTCCGGCTTCTATTACATCTTCCTCTGTAAACGTAATTCCCTTTCCTAGCCGAATTATACCGCCTTCAATATGAGGAGGCTTTATTATGCCAGTTACAAGCCCTGCATACATAAGGGCAATTACACCCGTACCTGTAATTCCCTTTGTAGGATATCCGGTGGCTTTAAAAGTCCTGTTGCGCAGATCTATTCTTGGCCCTTCTACCAGCCTGAGTTTTTCATCAAGGACAAGCGCTTGCCAGCCTCCGGAAAGCTTCAGGTCGGCAATCGCTCCAGGCGTTGCCAGCATCCCTTTGCTGATCTGCTGTCCTTCGATAACAGGGCCTGCAGCAGCCGATCCTGTGTATATTCTGTCGCCTACTCTCAGGGCCATCTCGGCATTTGTCCCGTAATCCGTGACCATACACGTTTCGGGAGTGTCCAGAAACCCGCTCTTTATCATCATAGCAAGGGCATCAGCTCCGATTTCATGCCTTACCGAAGGCGGGATAATCACATCAACATCGGCATAAAGCCCGATCTCATTTCCTGAAACTATATGCCCGTTCCTTTCCAGAGGCTTTACATGTATTTTCTCGAGGGCGTTTTTTCCCGCAAATGCAAGGTCCCTGATTTCTATTCCTTCAAATAGCGACAATTGGATCGGATTTCCACAAACGGCTATACGCCTGAGGTTTTCTGGCTTAAGGTTACTTACCAGGGAGTTTATGGCTGAAATAAGAATCTCATGGGCTATACCCTGCCCATAACTAATCGCAAAGTCCATATGGTCAACGACATTTGCGCCAGGGAGCGGGTTTCTGGACAAAATTGCAGTCCTGAGAACGGAAGAATCCGTAAGATTTAGGAGCTGGGCTCTAATCCCGCTGGTACCAATATCGATATTTATTGCCTGATCCATATTTTATCCCAGGATTTTTTATGAAGTTTTTGTTCATCCCTTTACAGTTTATGCTTTCTTACTTTTCTTGTTTTTTCGTTTTCATTTTCTATTCCTGATCCTTCTTTTCACTTTTCATCATTCCTTATTTGTTTACCTTACAGCACTTATTTTCTGACCAGCATTTATTTCACAATTTATGATTTAATATGAGAGATAAAGCTCGAAGAAGAAAAATAAAAAGAGAACTGGAAAGTAGAATAAAATCAGTATAGTTCCTTGCGGGCTTCTTTCCAGCTCTTTCCTGCACAGATTTTCTTTGCAATTTTTACTGCGTCAAGCGGGGTTTTTCCATATATCGAGTTGCCAAAGGTGTCGACAAAATGCCTGTCTATGGCAGCCCCGCCACAGGCTACAGGAACGTCCTCAGAGTCCAGAATCTCTGCAAGGTCTTTAAGGCCTCCTTTGGTTGTGCTCATAAGGGTCGTTCCGGTAACAAGGTCAGCGTTTGTTGCTTTTACAGCTCTAACGGCTGCTTCCACTGTTATGTCTCTTCCAAGATCAACTACTTCGAAACCGTTTGCCCTGAGAATAGCAGCTACAATATTCTTGCCTATGTCATGTACATCTCCTTCGATAACGAGGGATACTACCTTACCCTGGGAGGGGACTTCTCCTATTCTTTCCTGGCAGAGTTCCACTCCTCCTATAAGGGCTTCGTTTGCCAGCAGGATTTCAGGCACGTAGCTCTCTCCCATGTCGTAAAGCTCACATACGGTCTGAATTCCGGGCATAAGAGCATTTAAGACCAGGTCTGTAGGATCTTTTCCTTTTCCAAGCAGGGTAACTGTGAGGTTTATTGTTTCGGCGCGGTCTCCCGCTATCACTGCTTCTGCCACAGCTGTGTATTCGGGGTCTTTCGGCTTGTTCTGTTTCTTTATCTGGTCAGCGACAGTCATTTGTTTGTTTCTATCTCCAAGGTCAACCCCGAGGCCGATCATGATCCCTTCTTCAATGAGTCTTTTAAACTTTGCAGGTTCTTTTTCTTTCATTTCGAATATCTTCTGAACTGCAACGTCGATGTGCCTGATCATTCCTGCATCCCTCCGAGCACATTTTCTTTCATATTCCTACCAATACCGACTCCAATCTGCCTGACAAGATCTTCAACATCGTCGTATTTCGGAATTGGGGTCTCTTTACAGGCCCTTACATATGCTCTGAGATTTTCAAGGGAGGTTCCAAATGAGACCCCACATGAAGTTCCTACAATATCAGTTCCCTGCAAGATGCATTCCCGGGTTCTGTTATAAACCTGTTCGGGAGTGCCGTTTGGCATCAGGTTTATGACGTCCAGGCTTCCTAGAATGGACATATCGTTGCCCATTACCTGACGGCAGTACCAGACTGGAACGGCATCAAAGGAGAAACAGTCAATTCCACTCTGTTTTATATAAGGCAGGAGTTTACTGGTATCTCCGCAGATGTGTAGGATCTGGGGACAGCTGATTTCCTGTGCTATTCTTTTATGGGAAGGAAGTATGAACTCCCTGTATGTTTCCGATGAAATCAGATCACCGGAAGCCGAAGGATCAGCGAGGAAGATGATATGTCCCCCGTAAATAATCTGCAACTTCCCGTAAGCTATCACGAAATCAGTTGCTGCTTCAATGAAGGCATGGGCTTTTTCCGGGTCGGTCTTTGTCCACCTGGCCATATTCTCAACACCTGCTATGTGACCTGCTACCGTAAATGGTGATGTAAGTACCGGGATGATAGGGAGCATGCCGTCGTAGCGCTTCCTCAGTTCTTCAATTGCTCCGAGCACTACTGGTATTCTTCCGGCTTCTTCCAGGTTATCTGGCCAGGTTATATCTGAGGGGTCTGTATAAGCAGGGCCAGTTACGGGAGGCCTGTCCGGTTTGTCCCAGTCAAGTTTGCACCCAAGAACTTCCGCCTCAAGAGAAATATCAAACTGGGGACGTGCAGCCTCAATGCCGCAAACCTCATAAGGAGAGGCTGCAAGGTCTGCCATCATCTTGCTGTCAAAGTGGGCTTTTGGCCAGGAGGCGTTGCATACCTGCATCAGTTCGGTTGTGGTCTGAGCGAGGGGATTTGCAGGGGGTACATAGTCAACCCTGCCTCCAAGCACTGCTGCCAGAACTCTTCGGGTTGGAGTCATTTCACTTACCATGCTATACATCTCCTTTTAATCTGCATCTAATATACTTTAAATTATATATTAATATGTTTGACTTTGCAGTCAGATCACCAAAGAATTCGTTTTTGAATGCCACCCACAGGGTAAAAGAAGTAGTGATCTGTTGTCAGGTAAAAGCCTGAAATGTCTTGTTTTCACGAGCCCTTTTGCAAGTTTTTTCCGAGTCCCTGAAATATATAAGAAAACTATCCTTTTTTGTGTAAGAGCCCACAGTTTTTACATTTACATCTATTAATATGAACTTTTGAATATTTAACTGAATGCTGTTAGCACAATAAAGAAAAACTTATATATTTCTCAAATCTACACTGTATTAATTTATTTATAAACAGGGGTTGCCTAAGTAAACCTAACGGGTTCATGATTAAAAAACTGAAAATTTTCTGAAAGTTTATTGCACAGGATGCATATGACAAGATGATTGCTTTTTTGACAGGACATTGAAAAATTAGGCCTTGTAAGGATATTTAGCTCTTCAACCCGGTAAGTTGAGAGGATATTATTTTCTAATTAGTCCGTTTTCTTTTTAATATAAAGATAGAGTTTTTAAAAATGGTATTACTTTTACCCGAGAGCCTGGGGATTTGTTTTTAACGTTTACTTTTATTTTTTATCATTTTCTGAAGTAAATACAACTTTGCAACTCCCGAACACGTTTTTTAAAAAGAAGAAATATATCCTTAATTCTCTATATTATTAATTATAAAAGTCAAACACAAAATCTCCCCTCAGGAATACAGTATCATGGTAAATGTAATTTCCCACCTCGGAGTAGGTTTTCTCATTGCTCTGGCTTTAGGCTTGAAAGAAAACAAACTGAGAGTTGTGGCCTTATTATCCACACTACCTGATCTGGATTATGTCCTGTACTCAACATTTATCTATGCCAATGACAGCCTGAGCCCTGAGGTAAGAAACCAGCTTTTTTACCTGATCGGACACAGAGAGTTTATGCATTCTATTCTTTTCATTTTTCTGATTACTTTTATTCTCTGGTTTAAGACTAAAGATTGGCTTTTTACGGTTGGAGGGTTCCAATCCCTCTTCTTTCATTCGTACCTGGATTATGTTACAAGCTGGAAAATGCGTCCCTTCTACCCGTTCAGTACAGATGCTTCCATTATGAGTGCGGCTTATTTCTTTGACCCTTTGCTAAATCTGCTTCCTCTCTTGCCTCCCTTCATTGTGATTATAGTAAATTTGAGTCATAGAGGAAAGATAAACGGAAAAATAAAGGGCTTTTGCACTTACATATCAAACATTGACGATAAGCTCTATGCCTCGCTTATTCTTTTGTTACTTGTCTGGCTTACCTTCATACCGGTCTCAAAAGCTTTCCTGATCAAGCAGATTTCTTGGACCGAAGAAGCTGAAATAAGCTATCAAAATACCTATCCAGAATCTATGAATAAATTCCTGACGGCGTACTCTTATAATTCCACTCATTATAAAGTCCTAGAAATAAGTTATCTTTCAGGAATAGAGAAAAGTTCGTATGTTGAAAAAGTTTCTGTAAAAGGAAATGTCTCTGATGATGCTGCTTATGTTAAAAGAGCAGAAAACTTATACAGGGCAGGTGTTCCTCAGGAAATTGATTATCCGGTCTACGTGGTTTCCGAAACGAACGATTCTGTAACTGTTATTCTCAGTGATGCCAGAAATCCTTACATTAGAGAACTGGCTTATTTTAAATCATTTTATAGGTTCGTTTTTGACAGGAAAAACGGAGAGGAATATGAAGTTTATGCAAGTATGCACGGAGGACAGGAGGAGAGATTAGGCAGAAACTGGTTTGGATGATCTTACTTTGATTGGCTTTCGAGATCAATTGATTTTATTTTGATAAGACGAAGCTCAATTCAATAAAAATGAGTTAAGTCCAACAAAAAAATTTTCCGAAATTTCCTACATATCCTTAAACTGTCCCTAATAAATAGTTGTTAGTCCGATTACTTATTTTTCCATAGCTGGTAAACTGTAATCGGACTAGCGTGAAACCTTTAAAAAATGACTTTCTGGTTATTTCTGGATTTTCTTGAAATATTTGTCGATTTCTTCCCAGTTAATTATATTCCAGAATCCTCCTATGAACTTACCCCTATCGTTCTTGTAATCAATATAATAAGCATGCTCCCATACATCAAGAGCCATAAGTATCGGGTAATCCGGAACTATATTCACATTGTGCTTTTCTATCTGCATGATCATAAGTCTCTTTGTATCATTACAGAAAGTTAAGGCTGCCCAGCCGGAACCTTCAACACTGGATGCGACCTGGGTAAACTCCTTCTTAAATCTCTCAAAACTTCCAAAGTTATCTTTAATCATCTCAGACAGTTCACCCACAGCTTCTTTGCTTGCATTGCTTTCAGGAGTCATCTCCCACCAGAAATAGTCATGAAGGACATGCCCACCAAGGTTAAAAGTCAGAGCTTTTGCACTGGCCTTATAATCGAAGTCAGTCCCTTCTTTCCTCGCCTTGTCCATCATCTCTATAAGTGAGTTTGCATTGGTCACATAAGCCTGATGATGCTTGTCGTGGTGAATGCGTAGCTGTTCTTCGGAAATGTAAGGTTCAAGGTCTGAATAGCCATATTTCAAATCCGGTAGTTTGTATAACCCTTTAGCCATGTTGTTTTCCCCTATTCCTGGTTGCTGGTTTTGCCAAATTTGTTTGAAACTTGCCCCCGTTATTTGCTTGGCCGTTATTTACTCAACATAGAGTTCATGTATCGGACTCAAGATTTAAGCTTCGGTTCAAGAAAATTCAATTACAAATTCTGCTAACCAGTTTCCCCTTAACAATATTAACAGAAATTTGTCACTTATATGATCCTGCCTGGCGATTTTAAGGTGAATCTAAAGTGACTCTGTTGTTTTATCTTTTCAATTACATATTAGATTGCCATATGGCAATTCTAAATGCAGAATATAGTTATACACCCCATCTATTTAAAGGTAAAAGATGCAAACTATAATAAATTTTGCAAAAATTCGTTCAGGTTATTCGTCAGAAGATTTGCGTTTCATCAAAAATAAAAATAAAAGGTTATTCAGGGATAAAGCAAATGGTAAATTCACTTTCTCACTTGGGAATCGGTCTTCTGATTGCGCTGACTTTAGGCTTTAGGGGAAAAAAGCGAAACACTCTGGGATTTCTAGCAATCCTTCCTGACCTGGATTTTATCCCATACATCCTGTTTGCTCTCGTCAGCGGCAGCGTAAGCCATGAGGCTAGAAATCAGCTTTTTTATCTGCTTGGCCACAGGGAATTCATGCACTCGATCCTTTTCGTTCTGCTTGTCACGCTTTTTATCTGGCTTAAAACCAAAGACCTCCTGTTTACAGCAGCCGGATTTACAGCTATTTTTTCTCATGTCTACCTTGACTATGTGACAAGCTGGAAAATGCGTCCCCTTTATCCTTTCAGCACAGAAACATCCACTCTCGGAGCCGTTTATTTCTTCGATCCTCTGGCAAATATTCTTCCTTTGCTGCCTGTTTTCGTTTTACTTGTAGCCTATATGAAAAGCCATGGTAAATGGAATGGAAAATTCAATAATTTCTGTTCTTTTGTCACGAATAACCGGAGCAAACTCTATCCTGCCCTTTTAATTGTGCTTGTGGTCTGGCTTGCAGTCCTGCCGGTGGCTAAAATATTTCTTGTGAATTATATTTCCGGCGCTGAAGGCGCAAAAATCAGCTATCAGGATACATATCCCTCGTCCTTCGGGAAGTTTCTTGCTGCTTATCCTTATAATTCTACCTATTACAAGATTATGGAAGTGAGCTACTGGTCTGGAATCGAAAAAAGTGATTATATCGAAAAAACCAACGTGACCGGCGCCGCTCCCAATGCCTCCGCATATGTTGAAAGAGCCAGAAAACTTTACAGCACAGCCCTTCCTCAGGAAATCGATTATCCTGTCTACAGCGTTTCGGAAGAAAATGGCTCGGTAACTGTTACGCTGAGCGATGCGAGAGATAAGTATGTTAAATATTGGGCTTATTTCAAAACGGTTTATAGGTTCATTTTTGATACGAAGAGCGGGAAGTATGCGGCTTATGCGAGTGAGCAGGGGAGAAGGGAAGGGAGGTTGGAAGATAACTGGTTTGAGTAAATTTTGGATTATTTTAAAATTAGTTTAAAAATCAGTTTAGTTTGATTTCGTCACATCTTCCAAAAATTTATTATTCATTTTCACTTTTTGATAACAAATCGAAATCAAGATGATGAATGTAACAATTTATTTATTTTTAACAAGTGTGTAGTATCAAGGAGATGATGCTTTGGAGGATATAATCTTAGATAAAAGTGATTTTAATAAATCTAACTGGCAGGAAGTTATTTCAAGTTGTGATAAAAAAGAATGCTTGCAATATAGCACAATATTCTTTAATCGAGCAAAAGAAGCGGAATCAAATGGTGACTCAAAAAATAAAACAATATTCCAGATCTTAGGACTCATTACTTCTCCAATTTTGAGGGAAAGCAAGGAAAAACCATTCGTCTTAGAAGAAAATTTTGATAATATCAAAGATCTATATCTTGGAATTCTAGTAGATCTTACTCCCGACATTTTTGACGCAGAAATGAGAGCAAGGATCTCAGATCTACTTTGGATAAAAAAGAAGGATTACAAATGCGCACTCAATGCAATTGATTCTTATATAGAGTCATCGAAGATATTGGAAGATCCTGAAAGCTGGACATCATCTTTTTATCGAATTAGGAGAGCAGTTGATTTAGCTGCATCGCTTGGGAAGAAATCAGAGAAGTTTGAAACTACTATTAAATATATGGAGGCTATTCTTGAGACTTATAATGGTGAAGACCCAAAATTCCTATCTATAAAGATAATGGAACTGCTTCAAGAATATAAGAAGGGAGATACTGAAAAGTACTCATTGCTTTCAGAAAAAATAGCTTTAAAAGCAGAAAATTATCACGACTGGTGGAAAGCCGAACATGCATGGAAAACAAAAGCAAAATGGCATAGACTTGCTGGAGAAATTGATCAAGAAAGGGAAGCCTTAATACGTAGGGTAGAAACCTACGTAAAAAACGCAGAAGATGACGTAAACAAAAATCCTCCTGATTACATTAACGCCTGTGGACGTATTGAAAATGCGATTCAAGAATATAGGAAAATAGGAAACGAAGAAAAACGCATTGAGAATTTGCACAAACTTCTTCTTGAATATCAGCCTAAGTCTACATTACAAATGTTCCCAATTCCATTGGAGATATCCATTCCTGAAGAACAAATTAAGAAGGCAAAGGAATTTGTCAGGGGAAAAACACTCCAAGATGCAATTTTTACACTTTCATCAATAACACATCCACCTGAAATCTCCAAACTTAAGGAAGATGTTGAGAAAACAACAATCGAATACCCAATGGCTAATCTTTTTTATAACAAATTAGTAAACGAGGAAGGAAAACAAATAGGTAGTGGTGGATCAATTCTTTCAAGTAACCCACATGAAAGAGAGGTAGCCACTAACAACAATATGTTCAAGCATGCAAAAATTCATCATCAATTTATATACTTGGGTATAATTGAACCTGCGAAACAGCAAATAATACAAGATCACGATTTAATCACAACCCAAGACTTGTTCCCACTTGTTTTTAACAATCCATTCGTTCCTGTAGGAAGAGAATTTATATATGCTTCTGGTCTTTTTGCCGGATTAAATGGAGATTTCTTAACAAGTATACATTTACTTATTCCCCAACTGGAGAATTCCATTAGATACATTCTTACCAATAATGGGATAATTGTATCAGGTTTGGATCAAAATGGAACTCAAAACGAGTACGATCTTAATATCACTTTAAAAATGAAAGAACTGAACGAAATAATGCCTGAAGACATTGTCTTTGATTTAAGAGGTTTACTAATTGAACGTTATGGCTCAAACTTGAGAAATAGAATGGCACACGGGCTTATTGATTATAATGAGTATAAATTTTCTCTTGAGATTAGATACCTCTGGTGGCTTACATTGAGTCTATGTTATCTCTGGAAAGTAGCTTCCAGATGTTCAAGTGAAAAAGAAGCCGAGCAATAAGGCAAAAATAGAAACTGATTTCTAAAACTCTATTTTTATTTACTTATTTTCCATAAATATATAGCAACGTAATCACGCAAGGAGAAAAGAAGGAGAAAACCTGATGACTACTATTCATTAGGAAAGTCTCATAAATAATTTTTTCCGGTCTTCGCCGCCTGCTTCGCAGTCATATGGTACCCTGTTTTAAGATTCATCGAAACTCAAACTGTCCCTGAATTCAGAAATGCTTCAAAATTGTGCTTACAGGCGTGGTTCACTAAAAAAGTCGATTCAAAAATTCTCAAAAAAAGGTTGAAGAGTAGTAACTGACTGAAATTTAGCGTAAAACAGAATGAATAGTCATGTCAAAAAAAGGAAAGAGAAATGGCAAATAAAGCCATTTCATCACTCTACTATGACAAACCTTTGTTGCATAGGAGTAGGTTCCAGTATTTCCGGAGGGTGAGAGAATCTCACACTATGGAAAATAATCTTGCCGTCACCTTTCTTAACTGCAAGGAACTTGAACTTGCTAGTTCCCCCGCTTCCTGGTCTGATAGGCTCATCGGGTACATACGTTGACTCTACAAAATAAACGCAATGTGGCATTTCTGACAGTAAGCAGTTGTAGCCGGTCGAAGCAGGATTAGACGGTATTGATATTTCGAATATGTCTCCAATTTTTGCATTTATAGGTGGCAATAACTCTAATTTTTGCATTCTTTTATACCCCCTTTATGTTAACTCTCTCACCATTATTTTCGAAATCGTTGTTTATATAAACACTTTGGACAATTTATCTGAGTGATTGAGTTATTAGTTAGAATGTCAGTCCAAGTATATACAACTTTCTAACATTATTCACTATGATTGTAAAATAATACACTTAATACTTTTTCTTAAAAACATACTCAAGTTGTTATAGAAATTATAGTATAGAATCATCCAGGGTTTCTTTTTATTCATTTTTGAGCTCAGGTATTGTATAGCTCATTTTTAAGAAAATTAGAACTCAAATCAGCCTAGAATTACAAAAAATCCATAACATTTATGAGCAATCAAAAGTCATTTCCACTTTCTAAACTTTACATCCTAATTTAACATTCATTACATACATTTATAAAATGTCAACCCGCACTTAATATATAAACTTTCAGATCATCTCACAAAATTCTGAAAATTCCTAATAAACATAACTACCGGTATCAATTCTTCAAAAAATTGATTCAAAAAACTCGCTCAATAAATAAGCCCGCCGCCGGAGTCCAGCCCCCCAAAAAAATCTTTATTCCGGCAGCAGTTTGAGTGAAGAATTATCTTTCTTCACCCGATACATTATTCAGTCTTCTTCAAGTTCTTCGGCTTCATCGAATTCTTTGCTTTCCTCGGCTTTGTCGGGAGCTTCGAGGTCTTCGAAGTCGTCAAGATCTTCAAGTTCTTCGGCTTCGTCCTCTGGAACCTCGGCTTCTTCTGCTATTTCAGCGGCTCCAGTTGCTTCTTTTGCTTCTTTACCTTTAAAGGCTGTGAGTTTCAGGTCTTTTTCGGCTTTTCCGCTTTCGATCCTGGCTATACCTGCGACTTTGTCGCCGGGTTTCAGATTAATTATTCTTACGCCCTGGGTGTTTCTTCCCTGGATCGAGATATCTTTAGCCGGGATACGGATAATTATACCCTCGGCACTCGTGAAAATAAGCTCGTCATCATCGGCTACGGATCGGACTCTCGAAACAGGGCCATTCCTCTCATTCGTAACGATTGTTATCACGCCTTTTCCGCCACGGCGGTGCGTGGGATACTGAGAATACTCGGTTCTCTTGCCAAAGCCGTTTTCAGTCACGGTCAGGAGGGTTGTGGTCTCGTCAACAATATCCATACTGACAACTTCGTCGTCCGGGCCGTCAAGAGTCATACCACGGACCCCTCTTGCAGTTCGGCCCATAGGGCGGACATCTTCTTCAGAGAAGCGGATAGCTTTGCCTCTCTTTGAAACCATCAAAACTTCCTTTTTCCCGTCAGTAAGGAGGACTCTTACAAGCTCGTCGCCTTCATCAAGGGTGACTGCAATTATGCCGGATTTCCTCGGGTTCTTGAACTCCGATAGAGGAGTCTTCTTGATTGTACCTGCCCTTGTTGTCATAAGCAGGTAGTGATTTTCGTCAAACTCCTTGACCGGAATCATGGCACTGATCATTTCGCCTTCCTGAAGCTCCAGGAGATTTACTATGGCTTTGCCTCTGGATTGCCGGGAGCCTTCAGGGATCTCATAAACTTTCTGCCAGTACAGCCTGCCAAGATTCGTAAAGAATAGGATATAATTGTGAGTTGAGGAAATGAAGAGATTTTCCACGAAGTCTTCATCCTTCATCTCCATGCCAATTATACCCCTACCACCACGGCGCTGCATGGTGTAAGTGCTGAGAGGAAGGCGCTTTATATAGCCTCCGTTTGTAATCGTGACAACGACATTCTCTTCGTGAATCAGATCTTCTTCCCTGACCTCAGCAGTAGCCGGCACAATTTTTGTCCTGCGGGTATCTCCATACTTTTCCTTGAGCTCCAGAAGTTCATTCCTGATTATCTCGTACTTGAGCTCATCGCTTTCAAGGATTTTCCTGAGTTCTCCTATCAGTTTTACAAGTCCTTCCAGCTCCTCAAGTACCTTCTGGGTCTCAAGTCCTGTTAGGCGCTGCAGGCGCATATCAAGGATAGCTTTTGACTGGAGCTCGTCAAGGGCGAAATTTCCCATCAGGCCCTGCTTTGCTTCATCGGCATTTGCCGAGCCTTTTATTAGAGCGATTATTTCGTCTATGTTATCCAGAGCAATCCTGAGTCCTTCAAGGATATGGGCTCTTTCCTCGCTCTTCCTGAGGTCATAAAGCGTCCGCTTCTGGATAATTTCCATCCTGTATTCCAGGTAGATCTCAAGAAGTTCCTTCAGGTTCAGCTCTTTTGGCTTTCCGTCAACAAGAGCCAGATTGATTATCCCGAAAGTTGTCTCCATTTGCGTGTGCTTATAAAGCTGGTTTAAGACAACCTTTGGATTTGTGCCTCGAGAGAGCTCGACAACAACCCTGATTCCATCCCTGTCTGACTCGTCCCGAAGATCGGAAATTCCGACAATTATCTTATCCCTGGCAAGCTGGGCAATGTTTTCAATCATTCGGGCTTTATTTACCTGATAGGGAAGCTCTGTTACGATTATCTGCTGCCTGTCTTTCTTTAACTCCTGGATTTCGGCAACTGCCCGGATCTTTACAGGACCCCTTCCGGTCATGTATGCTGATTTAATACCTGCAGTCCCGATAATATGTGCACCTGTAGGGAAGTCAGGCCCTTTGATTACAGTCATGAGCTCGGGAATCGTAGCTGCAGGATTCTCGATAAGCATGAGGGTTCCGTCAATTACCTCCCCTATATTATGGGTAGCCATGTTTGTTGCCATCCCGACTGCAATGCCTGTGGATCCATTAATAAGGAGATTCGGAAGTTTTGCAGGAAGAACCTCGGGCTCCTCCAGTGACCCGTCATAGTTTGGCATGAAGGGAACAGTTTCCTTCTCAATGTCTGCCAGCATCTCCTCTGCAATTCTGTCCATGCGGACTTCGGTATATCGCATGGCAGCAGCCGAGTCTCCATCAATCGACCCAAAGTTTCCCTGTCCGTCAATTAAAGGATAACGAAGTGAGAACGGCTGGACCATACGCACAATACTGTCATAAACGGCAGTGTCTCCGTGCGGATGGTATTTACCAAGCACATCTCCCACAACACGGGCTGACTTCTTGTAGGCTTTGTCATGCGTAATCCCTGCCTCTTTCATTGCAAAAAGGATTCTACGGTGAACCGGTTTTAAGCCATCCCGAGCATCGGGAAGTGCCCTTCCTATGATTACACTCATTGCATAGTTGATGTAAGAGCGTTTCATCTCATTTTCGAGAAGGATGGTAGTAATCCCTCTCCTTTCTGGCTCTGGACCTTCGTCCTCTGGCTCTTCTGAAGCAGGATCGGATACATTTAATTCCAGTTTTTTGCTCGAATCTTCCTGTGTAAGGGCGGCTGAACCGTCCTTATTTTCCGTCTCTTCATCTTTCTCTTCGGGGATAAGGGTAGCCTGATAAGATTTTTTCAATTCATCTTCTGATTTCTTTTCGCCTTCATATTTTACCATTTTTAGCCACCTCATATATCCAGGTTTACTACCTCTTTTGCATGCATTTGTATGAAGTTCCGGCGTGGCTCAACCTCATCTCCCATGAGAATTCTGAAGATCTCATCAGCCCGAATCGCATCTTCCAGGGTCACTTGTAAAAGGGTCCGGCTCTCAGGATTCATCGTGGTTCCCCATAGCTGTTCGGGGTTCATTTCTCCAAGACCTTTATAGCGCTGGATAGCGAGCCCTTTTTCCCCGAGTTCTTTCTTCTTTTCTTCGAGTTCCCTGTCAGAATGTATGTAGTACTCAGCTTTGCCTTTCTTTATGCGGTAGAGAGGAGGCTGGGCAATGTATACGTATCCCTCGTCAATTAGAGGCCTCATATAGCGGAAGAACAGCGTGAGAAGAAGAGTCCTGATGTGTTCTCCATCCACATCGGCATCAGTCATGATAATGACCTTATGGTAGCGGGCACTTTCCAAGGTGAAGTCCTCGCTGACTCCTGTTCCAATGGCAGTGATCAGGGAAATAATCTCCTCGTTTTTCAGGATCTTTGCAAGTCTGGATTTTTCCACGTTCAGAATCTTGCCTCTGAGAGGTAAAATAGCCTGGAAACTCCGGTCTCTACCCTGTTTTGCCGAACCGCCTGCTGAATTACCCTCCACAATGTAAATCTCGCAGGCTGCAGGATTCTTTTCCGAGCAGTCCGCAAGTTTTCCGGGAAGAGTGCTTACTTCGAGGGCATTCTTTCTCCGGGTAAGTTCTCTTGCTTTTTTTGCAGCCTCCCTGGCTTTCTGGGCAAGGAGAGCTTTTTCGAGAATAATGTTTGCAACCTTGGGGTTTTCCTCAAAGTATTCTGCAAGTCCGTCAGTTACAAGTGAATCCACAATTCCTTTGACATCACTGTTTCCAAGCCTTGTTTTAGTCTGCCCCTCAAACTGGGGCTCCATGAGTTTGACACTGATGATTGCAGTCAGCCCTTCTCTTACATCGTCGCCTGTGAGCTTTGCGTCCTCTTTGGAAAGCTTGTTAGCTTTAATGTAGTCGTTTGCAACCCTTGTAAGTGCAGTCTTGAAACCGATGATGTGGGTTCCGCCTTCGTGGGTATTGATATTGTTTGCGAAAGAGTACACGTTTTCTGTATAGCTATTAGTGTACTGCATCGCAATTTCCACTACCATATCGTCTCTTTGCCGCTCAAAATAAATTGGATCGGGGTGGAGGGGCTGCTTTTTATTATTCAGGTACTTGACGAACTCTACAATTCCCCCTTCATAGGTGAAAGTTTCAGCCTGACCTTCTGGAGTTCTTAAATCCCTGAGGCTGATGGTAAGGCCCTTATTCAGGAAAGCTAGTTCTCTTAATCGGTTTGAGAGGGTTTCATAATCAAAATCCAGGGTCTCAAAAATTTTTGCGTCCGGCTTAAAAGTAGTTTTAGTGCCAGTAACATCCGAGGTTCCAATTTCCTGGACGTCAGCTTCAGGCTTTCCACGGGTGTAGCGTTGGAAATACTTCTTACCGTCTCTTGCTACTTCTACTTCCAGCCATTCCGAAAGTGCATTTACGACAGAAACCCCTACCCCATGCAGGCCCCCTGAGACCTTATAAGTGTTCTTGTCAAACTTCCCTCCTGCATGCAAAATAGTCATTACAACTTCAAGAGCTGATTTCTTGTGAATTGGATGGGGATCGATAGGAATACCTCTCCCGTTGTCCAGGACTGTCACACTTCCGTCTGGATTGATTGTGACACTTATCCTGGTACAGAAGCCTGCAAGGGCTTCATCAATACTGTTGTCTACTACCTCATAGACTAGGTGATGTAGCCCGCGGCTATCCGTGCTTCCTATATACATGCTAGGGCGTTTCCGGACAGCTTCCAGGCCTTCCAGCACCTGGATGTGCGAAGCATCGTAAACCTGTTTATCACTCATCTTGGTTTATTCTCCATAAAAATCTAGTAAAGTTATCTGAATCCTATAACATCCTTATCTTTTTTTAAAATTCGCGGGAAAACTTTTATCAAAATAGGTTTTAGAATTCGTGTCTGTTTTGTAAGCCTTCAATTTTTTATTAAAAGATTTTTATATTTTATTTTCATCTTTTCTTCCACGAACCAGATTCAATATGCGCTCATAGATTTTAAGCCTTTAGATTCCCTAAAAATTGCACAAGATTTTTCAGTATCAATCCTCTCAGAACAGGACTTTTTAGCATAATTTTGCGCCCAAATATGAGCTTTTCATACTAATTTTTTAATACATCTGTAGTTTAAATTAATATTTGCTGTTTCTCTCGTAAAAATTCGTATCTCATAAGGTATCCAAGAAAGAGTCGCGGCATTTAGCCGGTTTATCATCAGATTTTTGTATATACAGTTCCAGGTATTTTTCCAACTCGAAAATCAAGTCCAGAATAAAATAACTAATTCGAAATGTTTCCTGGTTATCATGGTATACTGCCTGGAGATCCTGCTGTATCATCCCCGATCGGATTTGCTCACATTTTACTTTAAAGTCGAATCTTTGTATATTAATTTATAACGTTTCTATATAAATTTAACCAGCAATCATTGGGCAGCAACAGTTGCACCGTCTAATCATGCTTTTACGCCGTTTTCGATCAATCCATTTCTCAAAAGGCGTAACGAAAACCTTTTGACCACGCTTATTGGGACTTTGGTCAAGCAGGGATAAAGGTCCCCCCTACCGAGATATGACTTGTGCAAATCAATCCGTGAGCGAATTAAAATAACTATTATTGTCCGTAGTTCGGCCCTCTTGAGCGAAGCGTAGCGTAGCGAAAAGGGCTTTGTGATGTTACGATTACACCTTAACAGCCAAAAAATAGGAGTTTTCTGTGATCCCAATGTGAAATCCGGGCCGTCCTCCCGAGACGGAACTCGGGTGGCGGAACTCGGGTGACGGGACTCGGGTGATGGAACTCGGGTGACGGAACTCTGCCATTACAGCATACCCAGTTCTTTCAGTCGGTTTGGAAGATAAACCTCGGTTACGAAATCAAGGCCTTTGCCTGCAAAAGCCTGCTGTTCGGCCTTTTTCCCTATGTCAAGCTGGAGCTTGATTTGTTCTTTCCAATAGTCTGATTCGAAACGTGGGTCGGAAAGTTCGCTACGCAGTGCGTTTATATCCTGTTCTGTAAGCTTGTCGGTAGAGAGTTCGTATTCGACTATGTCCGAAGGCTGGAGGCCAAGGAATTTGGCTCCAGGAGTTGCCATGAATTCGGACAGATGGGCACTTTTTATAGCCCCATAGGCAACCGATGCATAGATTCTGTAGGACCATGGGTCGCCGTCCGTAAAAACAGCTACAGGAATACCTAATTCCTCGTTCATGCGCTTAATAATCCGGCGGGTTGACCTTGCAGGCTGGCCTTTAAGGTGGACAAGGATTGCGTTATAAGCTTCATCAAACCCATTTTCCATCAAACGTGCATACATACCGCCGGTTTCTATGGCAATGATCATGCTTGCATCATGGGCTTTGAATTCAATATTTTCAACATTGAAGGGGATCTGATATCCTCCTTCCCCCACATCCTTCTGACAGTGGATAATCCGATCTCCACGCTTTGTCTGCTCTGTAATTTCAATAGGCCCGAACATCGTAGCTCCGTCTTCTTCAGGGCGCATGTGGAAATATTCTCTCTGAAGATTAGTTAAGAGTTCAAGGTCTTCTATCAGGCGATCGCTCTCAGCCTGCTCTTTAAATTTTGCAGCTTCCCAGCCTTCTGATATATAGTAAAGTTCTCGAAGCGTTGAACCACGATTATGGGCCAGATGCTCGTTTATAAGGAATTCGGTTGCGTAAGTAGTTTTCAGGAGCTGAAATGCTCCTTTTACGGTTTTTGCGCTCCTTTCGCTTTCCCGGTCTCCATAGACCCAAACATCGCTTTCATCAGAGTATTCTATATTTGCCTTTGTCCGGCTTGGAAGGCTAACGCTTGGGACAACTTCATTTTCGAACTGGCTGTAAATCCTTTCTATAATCTCAAACAGCTTTTCCTTTGTCAGGATATCTCCTGGAGTTATTTTACTATCAGTTTCGTTGGCCATTTTACGCCCCCTTAAAAGCTTTTGCTCCGGTTACAAGCTCTTCTTCAAGCCCTTCCACAACAAGGTCCGGAAACTTCCCAAGTTCGCTGTCGGTTACATACTCTATCCTATAACTGAGCACCTTTGAAGACCCAACTGCTGCGGAGATATCCCATATATAATCATAATCATTGCCCAGAGTCACAATCTTTGGTTCGGGTTTTGCCCCACTGATTTTCCAGGGAAGCATTTCATGAACTCGGAAAGCATAGGAAGAGGTTCCAAAATTCTTAACCTTTATTGCAATGTCCGCAGTTCCGTCCTCGTTCTTTTTCACTTTCCTGTGTACAAGCAGGTTTCCCATAATCCTCGCAACAACAGGATTGATGTCAGGAACATCTTTTTCCAGGATATTCGCAACCTTTACAGCCATTTTAGGAAGTACTTTTGTAATGATGATTTCTTTTTCCCGACGCTTCTTAAGGTTGCTCTGCTTGCTCAGGTAGTGCTTGAGTTTTCGTGCAACATCTTTGATCGCGAGGTCAATCTCCTCCTTGATTACAGGAATGTCAGCAATAGCATCTTTTGATTCTGAAGTAAAAGGTACGTTAATAGAAGCAACGTGGATAAGAAGAATAACAGGGCCTACAGGAATTCCCCCTCCTGGCTGGTTTAAGCCATACTGTTTCCATTTGACGTCTTCTACGGCATGTGTGGTCACACAGCCTCCCTGCTGGTAAAGCAAAGGCACCCGGTTAGCAAAACGCATTATGCTGACTTTTTCTTCTTTCGGAAGGTTTCCCCCATAGGCAAGCCCCACTTCCACTACAAAAGGATTTCCGGAATATACTGCGGGTTTTCGAGTACTTGTAGCAATAAAATCCACATTTGTTTCTTTTTCAAGTCCCCTGTAAATCAGCTCTTCTCCTATAGGAGAAAGACAGTCCGTAGGAGGAGCCATGATCTTTACCTTATCAAAAGCTTCTATTAGCTTTCTTGCTTCATGTCGACCAAGGGTTTTTGGGTCTATCTCGGGATCAAGCCCTGAAGCTTTGCAGATTTCCTCGGCAGTTAACAGGCCTATTTTGCAAAAAGAGTAACGAAGGAACGGAGCAAGTTTCTGGCGCTCAGTGTAATGAAGCATCTTCATAAGAGTGCCAAGTTCTATACCCTCTGGATGAGGTAGGATTTCTTCAGCTGGCTTAGGCATTTTATCCGTGGCTCTTTCAAAGACCTCCTCATTGCCGTCAGGTTCTATAAGGGTAATTCTTGCGTGGGGATTTACAATTGCCGTAGCCTTGAGGTATTCATAAATGGATTGCCTTCTTCCTTTTACGTAGGAAGCTTTCATTTCCAGCTCGATCTGAGTCCCATGTGGGCGGAACCAGTCTCTTATCTCGTCTTTCAGGATGTCAGGCTCATTCGTACTGGTATTGATCATAAGCTCGTAATAATGGGCAGGTTGACCAGGACCGGTTTTGGAAAGAATTTTAGTCTGCCTTCCCGCAGTCATCTGGGAATAGAGTACAGCTGCGGAAATTCCTATTCCCTGCTGTCCTCGGCTTTGCTTGAGGGCATGGAATCTGGAACCATAGAGAAGCTTTGCGAAAACTTTGGGAATCTGCTCTTTTATAATTCCGGGCCCGTTATCTTCTATAATAACAGTTACATAATCCTGTCCGGTTCTTTCGATCTGGACAAGAATATCAGGCAGAATGCCTGCTTCTTCGCAGGCGTCCAGGGCATTGTCAACAGCTTCTTTTACGGTTGTTATAAGGCTTCGGGGTGCCGAATCAAAACCCAGGATCTGCCTGTTTTTTTCAAAAAATTCTGCAACACTTATTGACTTTTGATTTTTGGCAAGTTCTTCTGCAATGGTGAATTCCATGAAAATTTACCTCAGGTTGAAAAATCAATGTAACTTTATATTGCTTTAAATATTCTTTTACAAATATCCAAAGCAGGAGTTTCTGCCTTACATGCAATGCAATACTTAACGTTCTACTGCTTTAGTTTTTTACTATTTAACATTTTACTGTTTCAATGTTTTACTAGTTTTAGTGTCTTATTAGTCTCAATGTTTTACTAATTTCAAGAAGGATTACTGGCCAATAATGAAAATTCTAACAGCTCATGTTAGAAAGAATCCATATATAAGGATCAGAAAGTTAAAGAACAAAGTGAAGTATTAGAGGATATTCAGGCAATCCTTACTGTAATTGGAAAACACAATCAACTAGTTTTAGAAGAATCTAGAACACTGAATCTGAAAAATACTTTCCTACGCAAAGCTGACCTTGAAAAAGCACACCTCGAAGGAGCTGATCTTACAAATTCTATTCTTACCAATTCGTGAATTCATCCAGACATCAATTAGTGAAAACTCGAAAAAAAATTAAAAGACCTTGGGTAAGATCTCTGAATTATCGATTTTCATACCGTTTCTGGTATGTCAGTATGGCTAAGATAATTCCAATCAAGTGTTTAAAAATCGATAGTGTTAAAGCGATGTCGCTTAGCGTAATGTTTTGTATGCCAAAGAGAATGTTTATTAATATCATGTTCTCTGTTCAGATTTAATTTACTCTAAGAATCATCCAAAACAGATCCTTTTATCTTTGGCGGCTTTGCACTTTAAAGTGTAAGCTGAATATGAAATTATGCATTCCAATAAATTTACCGATATCGGAAATCTTAATCAAAGTATACTTTAGGTGCAAAGCCACTTTTTGCCAAAACTATATAAGGTATTGGCGATAAGTATTTGTAGTACTGTAGTATATTGTAGTATACCGTAGTATACAACTACAATTCAAAGTTCTGCTTTGTCGATAAGAGACCCTGTAGGCATCTTGGCAGAGTTTAGCAAGGTCTCTGGTAAATATTTTACTTAAGTTACTTTTTGGATTTTTGTTACATCACATTATAAATATCCTGACCATATTTAACTTTTATTGTAAAAATAAAGAAGTCATCCCCAACTGTTTTTAAAATATACATATGTATAATGGAAATTATTGCCATAATCCATAAAAATTTAATATTTAAGGAATATTTCACGCAAAATATATATTAAATGCTGTGATTTTCCAAAGTACAAGGATAAAAATCAAGACTTATAACTATATATTGTGGCGACAGGTTGGGTCATTAAAAAACTTAGTAGCCTATGTACATAAAAATGTGCCTATTTGATGAGTCAAAGTTGAACCTTAAATTCGTCTATTTTTGACGTTTACCTCACTGATACTTTAAAAGCTTGTATAGCAAGACAATATGTTTTATACTGAATTTATATACTCACATATTATTGTCACAAAAAGCCGATGTCTTTTAACTATATTCTTTATTTGACATGATTACTTCTCGTTATATTTCGCAAATTATAATTGTTATGCTTCCTTAGATATCCATGATTATCATTGTGATTTTTATTACCATGGATTCCTGTATTAGGTAACGGCTGCAAGTTATTTATCTTTTATCCGGGAATCGAAAAACTGGTTGAAATCGCTGATTTTCCCCACTCTTTATCTTATTTTAGTATAATTCAGGACTCTCAGGAGTAAGAATTCTTAGACAGCTTCTACTTTCTAAGGTTAGCGATTATTTTAATATTATCAGTGTATAATACAAGCGCATGCCCCCAGAGTCTCACAGGGATGAAGATCTTTTCGAGTCCCAGTATATTGATAAATACCTGAGCGAGTACGCAAGTGTTTCGTCAATAGTACGTGAGGCGTTGCCTTTTGAACTTATTGCTACTGTTGGAGGGGTAGTTGCAGGGATTATACTTTCGGGTATGACAAATGAACTTGGAATGATCCCGGGATTGCTTGTGATTTATCCCGGCGTACTGGGGCTTCGGGGAAATATTTCATCTACCCTCGGCTCACGGCTTGGCAGTGCAATTCACCTCGGACTGATTACAGACCTTGACAGGCATAATCCCGAACTTATGAATAACATCTCCGGTTCCCTGATTCTGAGTGTAATTACCGCTTTTATTCTCGGAATCCTCGGGCATTATGTAACTCTGGCTCTGGGCTTTGAAAGTGCTGGGATCTTTGAACTTACACTTATCTGCGTGATTTCAGCCTTTACGTCCGGAGTAATTCTCTCATTTGTTGCAGCTTTGCTGGCTGTAGGAATGTTCAGATTTGGTTTTGATCCTGATAATGTTGTCACGCCTTCGATTGCAACTATCGGTGATATTGTATCTATGCTCATGCTTTTCCTCTCGGCAAAACTGGTGGTGATGCTTTGAGGAAAACAGGGCATCAGACTCCTTACTACACAATCAGTGGTATCATTCAGCGCGGGCTACCGGTACTTATAATCACATGTGTTATGGGAATTCTTGTAGGGCAGCTTCTGAACTCAAAAGAAGAAAGTCTTATATCTATGCCAGCGATACTGATTCTTATCCCTTCTCTTATCAAAATCGGAGGGGATACCGGTAGCATGCTTGGAGCCAGGCTTTCGTCAGCTTTCCATATGGGGCTTGGAGATAATCTCCGGAGTAACCCAGTCGTACATAACAGCGTTATTGCGGCTTCAATCGTAGGGTTTGTTTCGTCAATTTCGGTCAGTATACTGGTTTTCCTGGCAAGCAGTTTCTTGGGATTCGGGATGCCTTTTCTCACTCTTCTGGAAATTAGTGTCATTGCCGTTATCATAGAGCTTTTTGTTGTATATTCTGCAACAGTTGCCATTGCCTTTGTTTCCCACAGGCTCGGGATGGATCCAGATGATACGGTAATCCCTTTCATAGCAAGCCTTGGAGACCTCGTTGGGGTTACAGGAATTTTCATAGCTCTGTACCTGTTGGAGATTCTATAACTCCTATTTTACAACCCATATTTTATAATTTATAAAAGATCATTTATATGTTATAAATAACATTTAATCAAAAATTAGTTCTATATTATTCAATTTATAATATTCCAGCTAGGCTGTTAAAACTTGAATAATTCAAAAATTAATAATTACTATGAAGTATATACTCATACACACCAGCATAAGGTAGAGTTGATCTAGAGACCATGTTCCCTAAAGAATTCAGATACAGTCCAAAGAACCTCAAGGATCTTTTGACTGAGATGAAGGACACTTCCGAACTCATGGTAGACCTTGCATATTCTGCAATGATCTATGACGATGAGGATGTTGCAGAAGAGGTACTCAATCTTGAAGACAAGATGGATACTCTCGATTACCACATTAAGATGGCCGCGATGTTAAGCACACGCAGGGTTGACGAGGCTGAAGGCCTCCTCGGAGTTTTACAGGTTGCTGCGTGTTCGGAAAACATCGCTAACGCCGCAGGCGACATTGCCAAAATAGTTCTTATGAATATGGGAATCCCGATGGAGCTTAAAGTCGCTCTCAGGGAAGCGGAAGAGACCATAGTCAGGGCAACAGTCGCCGCAGAATCTTCAATGGCAGGACGCACGCTTGGTGACCTCGAACTTGATATCGAGACTGGTATGTGGATTATTGCTATCCGGAGAAATGAGGACTGGATTTATGATCCTGACAGGGAAACTCGCCTCCGGCAGGGAGATGTTTTGATCGCCAGAGGGCATGATGAGGGAGTCACACCGTTTTTCGAGATGGTAACGACAAGGAAATTCATACCAAGGGAAATCGAGCACAATAAGCTTTTAAAAGACCTTGAACATGCTGTGGATATCATCGTTGATATGAAGAACATGTCCGAACTTTCTGTAGGGCTTGCATATTCTGCTATCCTTTTTGACAACGAGGATATTGCGTATGAGGTTAGTGCCCTAGAGTCAGAAATGGATTCGATGAAATATGAACTTCAGCACTGGGTGCTTGAAACAGCAAAGCACGTTGAGGATGTGAATATGCTCAGGGGGATCCTACACCTTGCAAGTGCCTCTGAAGCTATCTCCGATGCTGCCTATGGTATTGCAGATACCGTGCTCAGGGATATTGAACTTCACCCCATTATCACCCTCGCAGTCAGGAATTCCGAAGAGGTTATAACCAGACTCCAGGTTGAGAAATGCTCCCCTATAGTCGGAAAAACTTTCTTTGAATTGAAGCTTGAAACTGAAACCGGGCTGCACGTAATGGCAATCAAAAGGGCTGATCGTTGGGTTTATGCTCCGAAAGGCAATACAGTTGTTCAGGCAGGAGATATGCTTATTGCACGTGGCTCAAGGATCGGAGAAGGGGCGCTTATAGAGATGTGTGAGTGTAAGTTGAACCAGTAATCCCTTTATGTACAATTTCCTAAAGAAACTTATTCTAAGGGGCTGGTATAAACTTATTTATGGGAAGTATAATTTGGAATGAATATTCCAAATAATTTTATACCTTTTATAATTCTTCAATTTTATAGTTTTTCATTTTATTACTTTTTTTGAAACTCACGAGCTTCCTGACTTTTATATATTTATCTACATACTATTATGTGGGAGTTTTGAGTATGGCAGTTATTGGGCTTTCAAGAAACAAAGACACTCTGGAATCCGTAAGATTGGCAGTAGAGCTTGCAGGAGGGCTTGGGATCAAAGAAGGATCTACTGTACTGATCCGGCCGAATGCAAATACTGCAGATCTGCCTCCTGGCTCGACAAATCCTGAGATCCTGAAGGGGGCTATACAGGAAGCAAGAAGATGCAATCCGGAAAGAATTATCGTTGCTGAGAAGTCGATGACCACGCTGGATACTGAAATGGTGCTCAGGAAGCTTGGACTCTGGCAGGCTGCTGAAGCCGAAGGAGTGGATGAAATTCTTATCTTTGACCATATGAAACGCTCTCATATGAAACCCGATGGCGCTTCCTCCTGGCCTGAAGGATTTTATGTTCCAGAATTTCTGTCTTCGGTAGACTACGTAATCGCGCTTCCTGTAATTAAGACTCATTGGACTGCAACCTTTACCATGGGTTTAAAATCGCAGATCAGCATAACTGCAGACCGGGATAGAAGACAGCTTCCTCACGGCCAGCACAAGGATGTGCTTTTCGGAGATATGATTGCCGAGTCAAATCTTGTTTACAGACCTGATTTTTATATCTCGGACGCTACGAAATGCTTTGTGACCGGAGGTCCTGACATTGGAACCTTGAGAGAGCCTGGCATTGTACTGGCAAGCTCGGATGTGGTCGCAAACGATGCTGTAGGCCTTGCTCTACTGAAAACTCTTGGCACGGTTCCGAAAATCCAGGAACATTCGGTTTGGGCTCAGCCTCAGATCAAAAGAGCGGTAGAACTCGGATTGGGGATACGCGACAAGGAAGAGATAACTGTAAAAAGCTTAGGGATAGACGAAATTGGAGAAATTCTCGCCAATCTTGCTTGAAGGCACTTTGGAAAGCTTTTAAAGGCAGAAAAATGTGAATAACATATCTCAGGAAGCCTGATTTTCTGGCTTTCTAATTTAAAAACTTTCATTTCTTCAATTTGAAAAACCTTATGTAGATGTTTTCAAAATAAGAAAATTCTCGGATAGAAAATCCTCATAAATGGATTTTTCAGTAAAAAGTCCTAATATATAAAGTTAACAGGGCCTGGCAATTTACAGCTATCTTACGGAAACTTGGAGAAACTTGATTTCATTGGATTTTCTAATATCTCTTTTATATTCCCTTTTTATATTCCCTTTTTATATTCCCTTTTTATATTCCCTTTTTATATTCCCTTTT